>OLNF01000427.1_pt1 | contig 36712 bp, 26 predicted proteins | sample 1673061 | NCBI WGS metagenome assembly OLNF01 (sample SAMEA3136751, study PRJEB25190) | human gut metagenome
AGTTCCGCACGCAAAGAAGGCCACTTAATGTGGCCTTCGTCTTGCGCAGGACTGTCCGAAATTGAGAGGCAAGGCCCTGCGCCCGGCCCCTCGGTTCCCGTTTACGAGAGCGACGTTCTCAGCAACTCGTTGAAGAGCTTCGGGTTGCCCTTGCCGCGGCTTGCCTTCATGCACTGGCCCACCAAAAAGCCGATAACCTTCTGGTTGCCGTCACGATACTGCTGCGCCTGATCGGCACAGTTAGCCAGCACCTCGTCCACGATCGGCTGCAGCGCGCCGGCATCGCTCACCTGACGCATACCACGCTCGTCGACGATCTTGTTGGGATCGTCACCGGTCTGGGCCATGGCCTCAAAGACCTCGTGCGCCTGGTTGGAGCTGATGGCATCGGTCGCCAGCAGCTTGGCAAGGGCTGCCACCTGAGCCGGTGCAATACCGGACTCGGCCAGCGAGACACCCGCGCCCTTAAGGTAGGCGATCATCTCGTTCACCAGCAAGTTTGCAACCGTCTGAGCCTCCTTGCCAGCCATACCGGCAGCGGCGGCCTCAAAGAAGTCGGCAAACTCGGGGTCGCCGGCAATCTGCTCGGCATCCGCCGCCTTAATGCCAAAGTCAGCCTCAAAACGAGCGCGCTTGGCATCGGGCAGCTCGGGGATCTCGCCTCGGCAGCGGTCGATGAACTCGTCGTCCAGATCGAACGGCGCCAGGTCGGGATCGGGGAACAGGCGATAGTCGTCGGCCGTCTCCTTGACGCGCATGACCACGGTGCGCTTGCGGCTGGGCTCCCAGTGGCGGGTCTCCTGATAGATGATTCCGCCCTCCTCGAGCACCTCGGCCTGACGGCAGATCTCGTAGGCAAGGCCGTCGTGCAGGCTCTTAAACGAGTTGAGGTTCTTGAGCTCGGTCTTGGTACCCAGCTTGGTCTCGCCGCGGCGGCGCAGCGACACGTTGCCGTCGCAGCGCATGGAACCCTTCTCCATGGAGCAATCGGAAATGCCCAGCGTCACAAAGATGCGACGGAGCTTTTCCATAAACAGGCGCGCTTCCTCGGGCGTGCGCAGATCGGGCTCAGTCACGAGCTCAATCAAAGGCGTGCCGCAGCGGTTGTAGTCGACGAGCGACTCGGCCGCGGCGGTAATGCGGCCCTCGGCGCCGCCCACGTGCACCATCTTGGCGGCGTCCTCCTCCATGTGGATGCGCAGGATGCGGATGGGCACCGTGTAGGAACCGTCCTCGCGACGCTCGGGCATCTGCAGGCTGGACGCGTCATAGCTGGCCAGGTGGCCGGCGCGCTGGTTGCCCTCGCGCATGGTCGACGTCATGGACGTGGACAAGCCCTCGGCGTTGGCCGAGGCGCTTGCCAGGCTCTGGGCCTCGGCCTCGCCAAACGCGCAGTCGGGGCGCTCGGCGGCACCACGACCGGTCACATCCAGATCAAGGTGGCCGTACATGGCAAAGGCGACCGGACCCTGCGTGGTCTGGAAGTTCTTGGCCATATCGGGATAGAAGTAGTGCTTGCGGTAGAACATCGAGTGGCGCTGAATCTCGCAGTTGGTCGCAAGACCGGCCTTGACGATGCTCTCGATGGCGCGCTTGTTGGGCACCGGCAGGGCACCGGGCAGGCCCAGGCACACCGGGCACACGTTAGCGTTGGGCTCGTCATCGTGGCTGAGCTTGCAGTTGCAGAACATCTTGGTATCGAGTGCGGTGAGCTCGGTATGGATCTCCAGGCCGATCACGGCCTCCCAATCCTGCAGGACCTCGGAAAGCTCCTTCATTACAGCTCGCCTCCCTTCCCGGCAAAATCGGGCGCGACGGAAAGTGCGGGCGTACCCGTGGCGGCATCGGCAAAGCCGCGCTCCAGGGCGCGGGCAAACGTGAGCAGCTGACGGTCCTTAAAGGCCGGACCCACCAGCTGGGCAGAAACGGGCAACTGAGTATCCTCGCCCAAGCCCAGCGGCACCGAGATGCCACCGTTGCCGCAAATGTTGAGCGAGATGGTGTACAGGTCGGAGAGGTACATCTGCGTTGGGTCGCTGATCTCGCCAAACTTAAAGGCCGTGCGCGGCGAGGCGGGCATGAGGATGGTGTCCACCTTGGCATACGCGGCGTCGTAGTCCTGCGTGATGAGCGTGCGGGCCTTTTGCGCGGCGTAGTAGTACTTGTCGTACACGCCCGAGCTCAGCAGGTAGGCGCCGAGCATCTGACGGCGCTTGGCCTCGGCGCCAAAGCCGTGGGCGCGCGAAAGCGAGCTCTGGTCGGACAGGTTGGCGCAGCCCTCCTCCTGATAGCCGTAGCGAATGCCATCGAAGCGGGCCAGGTTGGAAAATGCCTCGGCCGGGCCGATGACGTAGTAGGCGGCGATAGCGGCATCCAGGTGCGGCAGGTCGACCTCGACCAGCTCGGCACCCTGGTTCTGCAGCTCCTGAGCGGCGCACTGAACAGCGGCCTTGACCTCGGGCGTCAGGCCCTCGGCCTCCATAAACGCGGGGATGATGCCCACGCGCTTGCCCTCTATGCTGTCGTTGAGATGCTCGGTAAAGTCGACGGCGCAATCCTGGCTGGTGCAGTCGTACGGATCGTGGCCCGCGCCGGTAAGCGCATTCATGGCCAGTGCGACATCCTCGACCGTGCGGCCGAAGGGGCCCACCTGGTCGAGCGACGAGCCAAAGGCAACTACGCCGTAACGGCTCACGGCGCCATACGTGGGCTTAAAGCCCACCACGCCGCACAGCGACGCCGGCTGACGAATGGAACCACCGGTGTCCGAGCCCAGCGAGAGCGCGACCTCGCCCGCGGCGACGGCGGCAGCGGAGCCGCCTGAGGAGCCGCCGGGCACGCGCTCGGTATCCCAGGGGTTGTTGGTGCGGTGGAACGCTGAGCTCTCGGTGGAGCTGCCAAAGGCAAACTCGTCCATGTTGGCCTTGCCGATGGGCAGGCAGCCGGCATCGAGCATGCGCTGGACGCAGGTGGCGGTGTAGACGCTCTGGTAATCTTCGAGCATGCGGGAAGCGCAGGTGGTGCGCGTGCCCACGAGGTTCATGTTGTCCTTGATGGCCAGCGGTACGCCCGCGAGCGGGGGCAGCGGCTTGCCTGCGGCACGGTCGGCATCCACGCGCGCAGCGGCCTCGAGCGCAAGCTCGGGCGCCACCTGCAGGAATGCCTGGACCCCGCCCTCGCGCGCCTCGATGGCGGCAAGGGAGGCCTTGGCCACCTCGGTAGCGGTAAAGTCGCCGGCGGCAACGCCCGCGGCGATCTGGGCAGCGGTAAGGGAATCGAAGCTTAGCGCCATTACTCGCTCTCCCCCTCTCCCAAAATGGACGGCACGCGGAAGTAGCGGTCGCGCGCGCTGCCAGCGTTTTCGAGCGCAACGTCGAGCGGCAGGTCGCGCTCGGGCTCGCGCAGGTCATCGCCCATCACGTTGGACAGGCTTCCGATGGGATGGAACGTGGGCTCCACGTCGGGCAAGTCATATTGCAAGACGGGCTCGAGCATCTGGACGGCGTCGTTCATGTAGGACGTCATCTGGGCGAGCTCGTCATCGGTCAGTGCGATCTTTGCGTACTCGGCGATGCCGCGCACGTCTTTCTCGCTGAGTGCCATAGGCGCTCCCTTCCGCATAACAGTTAAACCGCTCTAGTATACAGGGCGGCGCCGGCTTGGAGCAGGCGCTTTACCCAAATGCAGCGAAAACGTAACGAGAGCGGCGGTTGGAACGGCTTAGAAACCCCGACTACCACAAAGGTGCCCGTCCCCATTGTGGTGGTTCTGGAGAATATCTTATGCCGAGACCTTAGCCTTGCGACGTTTGCGGACCGCGTGGATCACGATGTCCAGCAGCAACAGCACAATGGCTACGACCACGATGAGCACGGCAAACTCGCGCTTGCCCCAGTGGCGACCGGCCAGCGATTTTTGCTTGTCGACGTCCTTCTTGCTGTACTTGGTGCGCACGCAATGCACCAGCAGGCGATGGTCGTTCACGCCGTAGGGCGTGCAGGTGACGAGCGTCACCTTGTCGGCGCCGGGCTCGATGGTTAGCGACTCCATCTCCTCGGGCAGCACCACCTCGGAGTCCACCATCTTGTAGGCGAGCGTCTTGTTCATGGTGTGCAGCAACACCAGGTCGCCGGGCTCCAGCGAGTGGATGTCGTCGAACATGCTCAGGTTGCGCATGCCCGAGTGCGCGGTGAGCACGCAATGAGTCGAGGTGCCGCCCACCGGCAGGCTCGTGCCCTCCAGGTGGCCGACGCCCGCCATAAGGACTTCTTCGCTCGTGCCGTGGTAGATGGGCATGCTCACGTCGATGGAGGGAATCTCGACCCAGCTCATCATGGGGTCGCGGTCGAAGATGAGCTGCTGAGCGTAGGGCTCGATCTGGTCGGCGGGAAGCTCGGTGGCCTCGCCCGCCAGCTGCTCGTTATAGGAGCGCGCCTGAAGCAGGATGCGCTCGCGCTCCTCGGCAGACAGCGCGTCCACGGTGCTGGACACCGTGCTGATCTGGTTGAACACGCCCGAGGCCTCGAGCCGGTCCAAGATCCACGGCCAGGTCATAAGGCCCACGCCAATAAGAATGATGACGATGGTGATGAGCCGGTCGGCCCAGCGCGGCAGTCGCTTGCGACGGCGCTTGGGTTTTGGTTGAGGTTTGGGCTGGGGGCTTGAGCCGCCGTTGGCCGCGGCGTTATTGCTCTTCATATGTTTGGCGCCCTGCACCATCGCCGGTCACTCCTCTACAACTCAAGTTGTCTAAACAAATAATAGCCGATTAGCGAGCTCATGCGCCGGACAACGCAGCTAGGCAGCATTGCGCGGCGCGAGTATGGGCCCGCATTTGCGTTTTCAAAATGTCCCGGATCGGCAGGGCGATTCGGGATACAATGACAATAGGAAACGACGCACCCCGCGTAAGTACTTAGGAGCGCGGGCGACCAGTTTCCGACGTTGTTAAATGCCCGGGCTCCGAACCCCGGGCATTCTTATTTGCGCTTGTTGCGGCGCAAATGCCTTCTACCGTCCGCACCGCGCGTGCGCCTACGGACCTTAAACCGAACCTCATACGAGTCAAGAAACGCGATGACGAACGTGCCCACCGCCGCGAGGGCGGCGAGCGCGTTAAGGAATTTCAGCATTTGGGGACCTCCGATCGAGTCGTCGGCCGCCCGCGCACGGAATGCGTCGCAAAGCCATTTTACTGCGAGTTTATGCACCCACAGCTGGTAAACGCAATAATTGCAAACATCTGTTCGATAGTCATACGCTCGATCCATCGGGCAATGGAACCTGGCTGCGTTATCCAAAAAAAACGGGGCAAACTCCAGTGCGGAGTCTGCCCCGAAAAGAGAATGGCAAAGCAAGAACGTGGCTGGACGAGAAAAGTGTCCGCAAGTCTCATGGCCATCACATCCCACCTGCCAAAGGGATGGGTGGGCGAGCGTTACTCCTGCTCGGACTCCTCAGCCTGCTTACGGCTGCGGATGAGGTGCGCCACGCCGATGCACAGCACCGCGCCACCAGCGATCCAAGTGAAGGTCACGCCGTTGAGACCGGTGAGCGGGAGGCCGGAGCCCTTCTTGTTCTTGACGGTGAGAGTGACGGTGCCGTTATCAACAGACGGTTTCATAACGAGGTCAGAACCATTCTTGGTCGCACTGACACTCAGGTTATTATTCCCCTCATCATTGCCGAGACCATCAGCCGTGATGGTGAAGGTGAATTTGGGCAACGTGTTGTAGCCGTCGAGCGTGTGAGTCTCCTCGACCGTATAGGTACCAGCATCGAGGCCCTTGATATTAATCTCGCCGTTACGGTCGGTCGTGAACTCATAGGAGTCGGCGCCGAGCGAACCATCCTCCTGGACAAACTTGGTGCCATCACCCTCGTCGGCGCCGGTGGCCTGGATGGTGAACTTTACGCCGCTGAGTTTAGCCGTCTCGTCTGCTGAGTCCCCCTTGACGAGCTTGAGCGCGTAAGTGTAATCGCGGACGGTATCGGGCACGGACTCACCCTTACCATCGCTCATGGGGTTGTTGGAATAGATGAGCTTGACAGTGTTCTCATTGCCCTCGCCACCGACGACTGCCTTATTGGGATCAAGCTGAGCGGTATACTCAACAAAAATCTTGGTACTAGACGAGAGGTTCGCAACGGCAAGTTTGAGATTATCGAACTTTACGGTCAGGGTTTGGCCGGCGCCGTTTTCAGCATTCTTGACTTCGGGAGTGAATCCAGAAGTAATTTCGACAGCGCTGGCACGATCGCTGCCTGCAAATACCTTAATGGAAGCGTCGGTAACCGTCAGGCCAGCAGAAAGCTCATCGCGAAACTCGTAGTAGTAACTATCGAACGAGGCCACATTTTCGGCAACGGTGCCGGTTAGCTGATATTTAACATCCTGACCAACCTGCGAGTCAGCCTTATCGGCCCATCTAGCGCCGGACTTGTCGTCCTTAATCTTCTTTGTAACCGTAGGTATACCAGTCTTCTCGGTAACCTCAACAGCACTACCGCCTACAACAGCGAAAATCGGCGAAGTACCAGTCTGCCTCAACTCGGAATAGCTGTCCTTAGTACCGATAGAACTATCGTCCGTCAGGAAGAGATAGTAGCCAGAGTTCTTAAAGGAAATTGAGGTATCATCCGCGGCGAAAGCAGCGCTAGAAGCCCCCCTTGGCATGGCAGGAGTAGTGCCCTTGACCAAGTCGGCAATCGTATCGAGCAAATCGCCATTATTCACAACCCAAGAAGCGTCTTGGAGATTATCAGCCATCCAGTCAGCAACATCCTGCGCGGTGGGCGTTTTGTCTTCAGGAAGCTTCGACTTACTAGAATCGTAACCAGCACTCTGCTTAATTGCATTAATAATGCTAGCCTGGGTAGGTTCCGTTACATTTTCAGCCCATGCGACATCGGAAACGACCTTATCGCTTGCGCTAGTTCCATCAACCACTTTGGCATTAAAAATCTGATAAGCGACGAACTGCGTCTTTCTGTTGGGATTCGTTGCGTCCGTATTTTCTGCATTTTGCTTGATGGTGATGCGATTGTCCAGAGTAGTAGCAAACGCCATCGTGGCCGGGGCCATAACGCCACCAAAGCTCAGCGCTGCCGTGAGGCCTGCTGTCACTGCCAGGCGTGCGATGTTCTTGTTCATGCTCATCTTCTTTTCCTCTACTTTCCGTTTGGTTCTCATTCGATCGGTCATCATCTGTCTGTTTCTAAGCATCTGCTTCGTTACGTCTCGCCCCGCTCTCTGTGGGGCTGCCAGCTACTCTTTATGGCTGCCACCTCCCCGCTTGACCAGGAGCGCGACCACGATGAGCGCGGCTCCGACGACCGCAACGGCGGCCGCGGTGAACATTGCCATATCGCCAGTCGAGGGCATAAAGCCTCCGGTGATAATGCTAGGGGGCGTGCCGGAGGGCGTGTTGATGAGCGACGCCTCTAGGCTGCCCGTCGACCCGTCCGCGCTGTCGGCGCGCAGGGGCGACTCGGCCGTGACGGTGAGCTTGGGCTTGGCGGCAGCCACCTGGTCGACGTCCAGGCCCTCGGCCTTGACCGTCACGGAGCGCGTACCCCCAAAGGCGGTGTAGCCCTTGGGCGCCTTGAGCTCGCGGACCTCCAGCTTGCCCGAGTCCACGCCCGAGACGGTCACGCGGCCGTCCTCGCCCGTGGTAACGGTGGCCTTGCCTTCTGCATCCCACGTGCCATCGGCCGCCAGCGTGCGACCGCGGTCGTCGGCGATGCTCAGGACCGCCCCGGGCAGCGGCTTGTCACCGTCGCTGCCGCGCTTGGTGAGCGCGAGATCCCAGGTGTAGGCGCACGCGTCATCGCTCGGCGTGCGGGTGAAGCCGGCGTCGCCGGACTGGTCGGCAAAGGGAGAGCGCGGGTAGCGCAGGTAGGCCTCGTTGGGGTTGCCCTTCGCGATGCCGTGGTTGCACGCGCTGTTGAGCGGCGCGTTGTACACGGCGACCACGCGGGCGCCCGCGGTAAAGGCGTCGGCCCCGCCGAGCGTGGCGATGAGGTCGCCGGTGCGCACGGTGAAGGTCTTGCCGTCGGCCGCTACCTTGGTGGCGCACTGGGACGTGATGTCGGTCCAGCCCTTCGCGGGCTCGGTGCCGGCGCGGCCGTCCTTACCGGTTGAGATGGCGTCGAAGCCGCCGTCCGCGCCCGCCGCCACGTACACGCGCATGCTCGCGGCGACCTTGGAGGAGTCGAGCCCCGCGCTCATGGTGTCGACAAACTGCACCGTATAGGTGTCGTAGGCGGTGAGCCCGGCCGGGACCGTGGCAGAGAGGCGCCAGTACAGGTCGTCGGCGGCCGTGGCGTCGGCGGCCTTCTGCCAGGCGGCGGTACTGTCCTCCAGCACGTGCTTTGACACCTTGGGGGTCGCGGCCTTGGGCTTGACGGTGACGGCGCTGCCGCCCACCAGGGCCATGATCGGCGCGGTGCCGGCCTCGCCCTCGGCGATGGCGTCGTCGTCGGCGACGATGAGCCAGTAGCCGCAGGGCAGCTCGGCCGTCGTGCCCGCATTAAGGGCCTTGAACACGGCGCCAGAGCTCTGGAGGGAACGAGCGAGCTGTGCGCTCAGCGCGCTCGTAAGGTGGGAATCGGTGTTGAGCCACTCGGCAGCTTCCTGCGCGGTGGTCTGGGATTTGGACATGCCGGCGCTGTGCAGCACAGGCAGCGCGGCGTCGCGCACGGCATCGCTTGCCCAGGCGAGGTCGGTGGCGATTTTAGCGTCTTTGTCGCCATCGATGACGTTGGCGCTAAAGATCTGGTAGGCGTCGTAGCTGCTCGCCACGGTGCCGCTCACCGTGATGGAACCGGTCGAGGTCGGCGCAGCCTGCGCGGATGCGGGGAACACAACCGCGCAGGTGCCGATCAGGAGGGCAAGCAGCGCAAACAAGATCGGGAAGGAGCAAACTTTCTTATTCACGATGCTCGCCTCCCTTCGCATTCGCCTTGCGACGAATGTGCATCCAGGCCGCAGCAGCGCAAAGCACCGCCGCGCCGGCAAGGTACGTCAGAGTGACGCCCGACATACCCGATAGGGGCAAAGAAGTGGAGTAGGTGTTGGTGAAGACCGGAACGCTCTGTTCCTTGCCAGTGGCCTCGTCCTTAGCTGGAACGTAGGTGACCGCCTTTTGCTCGTTCTCGGGGATATCCTTGCCATCGGCATTGACGATCTTGGTGTAGGTCACATTGGTCGTTATCTTTCCAGAACGATCATCCGTTGCAACGACCTTAAACTCGTAGACCGACTCGTCGTACTTATAGTTCGCAAACGGCATGCTCGGTTGCTGTTCGCGAACGTAATAAGTAAAGGTCTTGGAAGCGCCACGGCCCGGAACATCAGAATCACTCTGCTTCAAGCTGCCAAGTGTGTACCCAATCGTGGAGAAGCTTAAGGTCTGGGACTTGCCAGCGTCAGCCTTGGTCAATTTATCCTGAACGTTCTCCGTGAACTCCTTGTTAGTCGCAAACTCGAGCGTAAACTCCTTCATCTCGCCACCTTCAACGACCTTAGTCGCCTTGGGAGTCCAAGAGCCGCTGGGGGTGTACGGAGTGTACGTGTTAGTGAAGGTTGCGCCGCTGGAGTCGACGATCGAATAATAGTCTTGGTCGTCCTTTTGCAGTTCGCCCAGCAAGTTAGTTGGATCTCCGGAGTGTTTAGTCGCACTCACTTTTTTGATCTTGTAGTTATGGACTGTAAGCTGTTTGGTCTCGGTCGCATTATCCTGAATCGGAACAGACATGAGCACATCTGGCTTGCCTTCTTCGACTTCAACCGCAATCTCGTATACGGCTGGGTCGTACTTGATGTTGTCGGGATCGTTGCCAGCATTTTCAACCAAATAGTATGTAATCGTGCCAGTCGTACCGTTCGCTGTAAACTGCTCACCAAGGTCAAACTTGATGATGCCACTTTTATCATTACTCGCAGTTCCAACCTCGGTGCAAGCGTCAGGATTGAATACCCCGCGAGCGGTAGGATCACCCGAATCCTTGCGGTAGACCGTAAAGGTGAAATCCCCAGCCTTAAGCTCACGGCCGACCAACTTCTTGGTCGCCTTCAGCTTAAGGCTCGGGTAGACGTACGTATCCGCAGGCACGCCTAGGTACAAGTCGCCATTCGACATGATGCCGCCACCATGGTCCCAGGAATAGTTGCCCGTGATGAAAGTTCTGGCTGCTTTCTGCGCATTATTCGCTTCTTTACTTCCAGCTGTGACACCCGAAGTCAGACCGACGCTCCGATAAATCTTCACGCCGCCATTGGCAGGGATAGTGATAGCCTCACTGAGTTCTTTGCTTCCAGAATACCCGGCGTCTCCGTCGCCGAGCATCTTACCGATTACTGCCGCAAGCGGTTCCTGATGGCCAGCCTTTGCCGCAAGGAAGAAATCGGCATGACCGTTCTCCCGAAACTTTTCCGAATCGTATGCATCTTTATCTTCATTCTTACCGTTACCGCCACGCGAAAGATGGGGTCTACCGTTATTGTCCTTCTCGTCATATTGCGCGCTCGAGCCAGCGTCATTATTGCCAAAGATTGCCGTGCCCTCAGTGTTCGTTACCAACGTCTTGCCCGTAGGGCAGACTGCAACGCCGCCGCCGTAGCCGCCAGCTTTATTGGCGCTAATGTACGAGTTATATATGAATAGCCTACCAGCAGTATATTCCATGCCTTGGTTTGAGTTTCCCTGAACAAAGATGCCGCCGCCACCCCAGTCATAGCGAGACATGCAGTGATTATTAGTGATATAGACTTTATTGTCTTCAGTGCCGTTAATCATCGCGTCAACCATCTGGCCCACTCGGATGCCGGCACCTTCAGATCGGTAGCTCACGTTAGAGGCAATAATTCCTCCCGTGATATTCAGCCACGCCATTCCTGAGCGAGACGTTTGGCCATTCCGTTCGACATCGGTAACGTAAACGCCGCCGCCGGCTTCCTCGGAGTAGTTGCCGGTAATCTGACCATCAGAAATAGTGACACGGGTGCCGTTCTTGGCAGCAAGCCCAGCGCCGCCATGATCGCCGTTGCCTTCATGACCGCAGAATTTGGCATAGCAATTGTTCGTAATGTAACCGCCGGAAACAGTAACGCTGCCGCCTTCGGCCATGATGCCGCCACCAAATCCGTTAATGCCATCAAGCGTGCTATTACCGGAGATTACGCCACCGGTCACTGTGACTGCAGACCCATTGGCATATACACCGCCGCCACTAGGAGCGCGGTTGCCGGCAATTACGCCGTTAGAAATGCGAAGAGTCGAATTATTGTTGACAGATATTCCTGCACCAGCAGCATTGTCCGGACAATAACCTCCACAAACGTAACCGCCGTTCATATTGACGGTCGAGCCGTTCTCCGCGTACACCAGGTTTCGGACACTGCAGTCTTTCTTTTGTGTGAGCACGCCGCTCTCAAGATTGAAATTACCGCCGTTATAGATGTTGATGAGCTTCAGTCTATTTGAACCGTCGCAAGCCACAATGGCGCCTTTACCTTTAATATCGCCTTTACCTTTAATATCAACACCATGCTCTACAAGCGACTCGGTTGTGCCCGTTCCTTCTGGGGACGATTCGGTCACATAGTAGGAAAGGTAAGTCGGAATGCCATCGTTGTCGTAAGACAGTGTGGCTTCCTTGCCATAATTGGCGGGAGTTAAATTCTGTCCCTGATCATTTAGTTGCTGGCCGTCGCCGACCTTTTCCCCCGTCTGCACAGAATCTTTAATTGTAAGAGCTGCGCCGTGGGCCACATAGAATAATGACGTGTCGGCACTCGAGTGCTTAATCTTGTGACCATTTAAATCTAAGACGACATCGATAAGGTTCTCATTGTTTTGTTCGAGCCTTACCTCACCATTGCACTCAATGTCGGCAACAAGCTTAAAAGTAGCGGCGCCTTTTTCATTGCGGAAGCTCTTGTCCTCAAGCTTAGAAACTAACTCATTCCCACTATGAATATCGTATTTAGTTTCGTCCTCCGCAACGGGAGCGATGCCATCTCCATCATCCGCTTCATCACCAGAAGGCTGCGCGGCGCCCTTGGCTTCCGCACCATCGGCAGACGGGTCCGCCGCGTCGAGGCCTTCGCCCTCGCCATGCTCGGCGTCGTCACTATTCTGCTCTTTGGCGTCCTTGTCCGCGTCGTTGTCTGCACCGGCACCATCGCCCAAAGAACCCTCGTCCGCAACGGTCTCCTCGGCTGCACCCGCCTGGGCATCGTTGGCAATGGCCTGCGAGATCGGGGGCATGACGAGCGACAGTACCAGGCTCAACACGGAGGCTCCGCACAAAACGCCTGCCAGTACACGGCGCGTCGCTTTATCACTCTGCTTAGATTTGTCTGAATTTGCTTTCATCGATGTCTCCTCCCCAAGAGACCGCGATCTTGCTCTTTCACTATCAAACGTATCTACGCAACCTGTAATTGCGCACACTTAGTAATGAAATATTGTAACGATTGTTTGAACGTCTGGGCAAAAAACCGATAGTCTTGTAGCGAATTGTCAATTCTCTTGACATTTGCTCAGATTTACCTCCGTTTATTCGCTATCTATTTTTTGTTTCTACTGGTAATTTGGTTGCCATCATTTTTTTAATGGCATTAGATTTATTTGCACAAATTTTTGCTCAAGAGCAAACATCCTGCTCACGGTCGAAAATCGACCGTAAGCAGTAGGTCATTAATCGGAAGGAATATCCTACCAAACTGATGAGAATATCTTTAACCCATCGGTGGTTGGAAGCGTAATGTTCAGACAACCATATTTGAATTTGCGCGCAGATTGTAGGCATCAACTCGCCCAAATCGCCTGAGGCCACCACGAAGGTGCCCGTCCCCTTTGTGGTGATTCTGCCCCGGCGCTACAGCAGATGTTCCTCGATAAAGATCGCGATACCGTCTTTGTCGTTACTCGCGGTTACAAAGTCGGCGGCGGCACGGGTGGCGTCGCTGCCGTTTGCCATGGCCACGCCCACGCCGGCGTCGGCCACCATGCAGGTGTCGTTATCGGCATCGCCAAACACGCAGATGTTCTGGAGCTCCATGCCATTGAGCTCCGCCACGCGCACAAGGCCGCGTGTCTTGGACACGCGCGGATCCATGAACTCGTAGAGCCGCTGCGTGGTTTGCAGAGCCGCCGCCTTAACAGTGTCATCGACAAACGTCGACGCCCGCTCAATCACCCGCGGCATTACCTCGGGCGCCATGGTAAACATCACCTTGGGCTGCGGCTCGCGCAAAAACTCAGCAAAATCGACCACCTGGTAGGGCACGCCGTCGACGCGCGACAGATGCTCGACGCACGCGTTGCTCTCGGGCACGTAGAACACGCCGTCTCGGGGGCAGACGGGCGTTGCCGGAAGGTCCGCCATGTGTTTGCAGATGCGCGCGATGGTCTCGCCCGGCAGCGGATAGCTTAGCTCGTTGATGTCGTGCGCGCGGTCGATGACCTCGGCACCACCGCAGCCCACCATCACGTCTACCAAGCCTTCGATGCCCCAGAGCTCGTACATGGCCTCGGTCGCGCGGGCGTCGCGCCCGGTGCACAGGCCAAAGAGTACGCCGCGCTCGCGCAGGGCGCGGATCGCCGCCACAGTGCGCGGGGACACCGTGTGCTGGCTCGTGAGCAGCGTGCCGTCGATATCGCAGAACACGGCTTTGATGTGGCTGAAGGTGGTGTCCATGGGGACCTTTCTGGGTTGTACGGCGGTGCTGAATGTGGTCGGAAATGGTGTACATGGTATACCAAGGCGCAGGCGCGGCCCGTCAAAGCAAAAACCACCACAAAGGTGCCTGGCCCCTTTGTGGTGGCCGGACCCGCAGGATGGCATGGCCCGGGGCGCAAACCATCACAACATTCGACGTTATTCGGCAAAATCGCGATTTTCATCGAATGTTGTGATGGTTTTTACTGCTTTGCGGCACGATCCAAATGTCGGCGTCCAAACAGCAGCAACGCCGCGGGAACCGCCGTCACGACCATGCCCGCACCAACGAGCGTCTGCTGCACGCCAAACGTCGCCGCCAGCCACGGGGCAATCGCCAGCGGGGCCACGCCGGCGAACATGTTGCCAAAACCCATGACCGAGTTCACGCGACCGAGCTGCTCGAGCGGGGCCGTCGTTTGCACGATCGTGTTGTGGAGCGGGTTGACGACGCCCCAGGCCACGCCCAGGGCAATCTGGCCAATGAGCGCCACGCCTACATACGGCGTCCCCACGTAAACCAGGCTTCCCAGGCCCACGGACATAAGCGCCGCGAGCAGCATTTTAAGGTTGATCAGATGCGGCGGCAAACGGAGCGCGGCCACGGCGCCCAGCACCGCGCCCACGCCCGAGGCCGACGAGAGCCAGCCCATCCATTCGACACCGACGTGCAGGACATCGCGGTAGAAGAACGACTCCAGCGGATCGAAGGCACCGTAGCCAAAGTTCGAGAGGAAGATGATGCAGAAAAGTAGCGCGAGGACGCTGTTGGTAAAGACCGTCTTGATGCTGGTCGCGAAGGTGACGCGGGAAGACGTGCTGGGGTCGGGGCTTTGGCTGGCGGTACTTGCCGTTGCGCTGCTGTCCGCGGGACTGCTTTCGCGCGTGGCGACGTGACCTGCTTGCGGCCTAAAGCCCCAACCGGCGACGAGCGCCAGCATGGTAAAGAGCATCATGAGCACGAACACCGTGCGCGACGACGCAGCCGCCGCGACAAAGCCGCCCAGTGTGGGGCCGACGATAATGCTCACGTTGGAGAACATGGTTATGGCGGAGTTGATGTCTTTGAGCTCGACAGGATCGTCGGTGAGGTAGGCCGGATAGGATGTGGCGATGGGCTGGGCGAACCCCATCACAAAGCCCAGGAGCACCGCGGCGAGCAGGACGATGCCGGTTGCGCTACCAAAAACGAGGATTGCCGCGCCGGTTGCCAGCGTGCCCACGATGCTCAGCAAGAAATGACGGCGCGGACCCCATGCGTCGAGCGCAGCGCCGCCCGCAAAGGATCCCAGGATCACGAAAACGTTCATGAACAGGACGGCCAGCGATGTCGCCACAACCGAGGCATCGTCTGCATAGGTGAGCGTTCCGATGACACCGATAAAATAACTGGTCTGAAAGCCGGTATATATGAGGAAGCGCATTGCCACCAGGTGCTTAGCCTGCGCGGACAGCGATGATTGAGGCTTTGAGAAAAGAGAGGCGAGCATGGAGACTCCTTGTTTCATACGAATGCGGACGGCAGGCATTCGCCACCGTCTGTCAAATCAATCTATCCGCATGAAACATTAAGTACGCATCAAGCCCCTTCTCTCCGTTTTTCGCCCGTCATGAACTACTTGGTAGATTATAAGGCATGCCCCACACATCTACCAAAGCAAAAACCACCACAAAGGTGCCTGGCCCCTTTGTGGTGGAAATGACGTTTGCCCAGATAAAACCTGCCAAAATAAACCTGTCCCTTTTTGGCATGTTATGGCAGCGCAGCGAGCCGGTTCCAAGTGCCCCAGGTCGCCCCGAAAGAGGAGCGACGCGTACTTTGGTACGCGAGCGACGGCTTGAGGGGCGAGATGGGGTGCTTGGGGCCGGCGCAGCGCCAAGCCTTAAAGATGGTCTTGGATCAGATCGCAGATGGCTCGGGCGTCGTTGATGTTGATGGCTCGGGTCGCAAAGCCGGCGTCGAAGGCCTGACGCGCCAGGGCCTCGTTGCAGGCAAGGGCCAGCGTGCGACCGTCGACCAGGTCGAGCGAGCTCTTGCCGCGCAGACGGTCGACACCGGAGCGCGCGACCACGATGTTGTCGAAGCCCTCGGTCTTGTAGCCCTCGATGATCACCACGTCGACATCGTTGTAACGCGACAGCAGCTCGCGCGCGGGCATCTCGTCCTCCTCGCGCGTGTCGGCGTACTCCGCCCAGCGCGTGGCGCAGATGAGTCCCACGTGCTTGGACCCGGCCTGGTGATGGCGCCAGGTGTCCTTAGCGGGCACATCGATATCAAAGCCGTGATGCCCATGATGCTTGAGCGAACCCACGCGCAGGCCGCGGCGGGTGAGCTCGGCGATAACCTTCTCGACAAGCGTGGTCTTGCCCGAGTTCTGGTAGCCGATAAACGCGATCGCGGGGACGGCCGGTGTCGGAGCTGCGGGTGCGACGGCGACGGGTGCGTTCGCGGATGCGTTACCGTCTGCGGCGGCAGCCTCAACAGCAGCGGCCTGACGCTCTGCGCGGTCCCATACGCCCGAGCGGCCGCCCTCCTTGTGCAGCAGGCGCACGTCGACGATCTCCATGCCGCGATCGACCGCCTTGCACATGTCATAGATGGTCAGGCACGCGGCGCTCGCGCCGGTCAACGCCTCCATCTCGATACCCGTCTTGCCCGTCACGCCGGCCGTAACCAGCACGTGAAAGCCAACCTGCCCGTCCGCGCGCGCCGGCGCCCAGCCCTCGGGCACGTCATCGACAGGCGTCCCCGCCGGAGCGATGGGCGCAATATCGCACTTGCTCTTGGTAATGAGCAACGGATGGCACATGGGAATGATGTCGCTCGTGCGCTTGATGGCCATGATGCCCGCCACGCGTGCGCAGGCAAGCACGTCGCCCTTTTTGGCGCGGTCTTGCAGCACCATAGCCTGCGTCTCGGGATGCATGAGGATGGTGCCCTCGGCGATGGCAATACGATGGGTCTCGGCCTTGTCGGACACGTCGACCATGCGCACCTCGCCCTTGGCGTCCACGTGCGTCAGCTCGTCGCGACGGGCGTCACGGGCGGGCTCGGTGGCAGCGCTGGCAGTCGGCTGCGCAGACCCGTCGGCGTTGCCAGCATTCGCCGCAGCCGTGACTTTGTGGGCAGACATCGCGGCCCTGCGAGCGGCCTTGGTGGCATCGGCGTACCTGCTCTTGGCCATATGATCATCCTCCGATTTGGGACATAAATCGTTGCGTGCCCTCAATTATCGCGTGTTCCTGCGGTTTGTGGGCCACGGCATCGCGCCAAATCGAAAGCACCTGCATATCATCACCACGGCGCAGCGCCTCACGCACCGAATACTCGGCATCGCTGAACAGGCACGGACGGACGTTGCCATCGGCCGTCAGGCGCAGACGGTTGCAGCTCGCGCAAAAATGGTTGGACATGGCGCTGATGAAGCCGACCGTTCCCGCCGCGCCCGGAAAGTGCCAATAGCGCGCAGGGCCCGCGCCGGCAGGAGCGTCGTTGATGTCGAGCGGCTCGAGCTCGCCCAGCCCCGCCGCGGCGGCCCCGGCATTGATGCGCGCCCGTAACTCGTCGCTCGGCACGGTATCACTCGCGTCCCACAGCTCGGGATTGAGCGCGGGCGCATGCGGGTCCACAGCGCAATGCGAGCTCGTGCGCTCGTCGCCGATGGGCATGTATTCGATAAAGCGCAGATGAATGGGGCGGTCGACGGTCAGTCGCGCGAGGGCCGCCACATCTTGGTTGAGCCGGCGCACCACGACACAGTTGACCTTAACGGGCTCAAAGCCCCAAGCCAGCGCCGCGTCGATGCCAGACGTGGTCTGCTCGAGTCGACCCAAGCGCGTGATCTTTCCAAAGAGCGAGGGGTCGAGCGTATCGAGCGAGATGTTGACGCGGTTAAGCCCGGCATCTTTGAGCTGCGGCGCCATCTTGGGAAGCAGGGCACCATTGGTGGTGAGCGAGATGTCCTCGATCTGCGGAATCGCACGAATGTTGCGAATAAGCGGGATGATACGGCGGCTGACCAGCGGCTCGCCGCCCGTCAGGCGCACGCGGCGAATGCCCTCCCCCGCCACCAAGCGCACAAAGCGGGCGATTTCCTCGGCGCTGAGCAGCTCGTCGTGCGCGCGGGGCGCCACGCCGTCGGCCGGCATGCAATAGATGCAGCGGAAATTGCACTTGTCGGTAACGGCAATGCGCAGGTAGTTGATATCGCGGCCAAAGCCGTCATGTTGCACGTGCCCGTCCACGCAGCCCTCCCCTCACGCGGCGTTTTATTCTTCGGAAAACATAATACCCCACGAGAGAATCATGCCGACACCCGTACGACAGGACAGGTCGCTTCGAGCAAAACGGACTTTCCAAGCCCATCCTCAGCATACAGACCATCACAACATTTGATGCTTTTCCCGTTTTTGGCGAAAAACGTCGAATGTTGTGATGGTTTGCCTGCCGCAGCGCCCCGTAGAAGGACCAAAGCACCCCTAAAGGCCGCCGTCCCAGTGTCGAATCACGAACTCTCGCAGATCGTTTTGCCGCTTTTGGAACGCTTCGCTTCGGTCGCACTTAAGGCCCATAGCGAGCGCGATGGCGTTCATCGCCCGGTGCAATTGCAGCTGGTGGGCAAACTGAGTCCCGGTGAGGACGATCATCCTAAAGCCCAGCGCGCTCAGCACAGTCATACGCTCCGCATCCGACGCGCTGCGCTGTTTATCAAGATGGTCCGAGCCGTTGTATTCAATCCCCGTACCGCTCGCAGGCGCATATACATCGATCTCGAAATACCCGGCCTTTGCGAGATACTTGAACTCGTTGGGAACATCGACCCGATGGTTGAGCTCGATCTTGGCGTATCCCAGCCCTCCCTGGGAACGTTTTGCTACGACCATGATTGCGGTGGCCGTCTCCATGGGCGACCGCGCGCCATCGTGCACGCGCTTGAGCACGGCGGTCGCGCGCATAGCCCCCTGACGAGATCGGTTCTCATTGCAATAAGCAATCAAGTCGGCAACGGTATACCTCTGCCCCATCTCGATATAATCGCCTGTCGACAGATGATTCAAATGGTATCGGGCGCAGATTTCGTAGCCATATTCCAGCTGCTCGGGCTCGCTCATCCATGAACCCGCTTGGACAAAGCACATGACCTCATCAACCACCAGAAGGCCCTCTGCCACCTCGATAAGATGGCCTGGAGGTATCGGCGCCCCAAACACGTGGCACCTAAATCCAGCCGGCGTCGAGCGCTCAAAATCGAAGTTGACGAGCGTGTCGATATAATCGAGTTCTTCTCGTGGAATACCAAGCGAAACCAGATAGTCGGCAACGATCCCGACTGCCGTTGAAGCCCTCAGCCCCTTGGCATCGAGTCCCAATTTGGGCAGGTCCGCAGTCGGCTCCGCCTCGTTAGCAAGCGAGTCCTCATCGTATAGGCTGCTTGCTCGCGAGAGCGGCTCGGACGGGCGCGCCACGTTGTGGTACAGCCAGGCAGTCTTATGGGACAGGACGATCGGCAGGTCCATGAGCCCTCCAATGGAGTCGGATAACCAACCTTATTCCCCTGCCCACGGATCCGCACACCTTCGTGCGCAAGAAAGCGATTCCACCCGATCGAGTGGCAGAAAAACCATCACAACATTCGATGCTTTTCCCGATTTTGGCAAAAAACGTCGAATGTTGTGATGATTTGAGGCGAGGTGAGGGGCACAGAGGGCCAAAGTATCGTGCTCGGAGCGTGACTTTTTTCGCCCCACTGTCGACACAAACCTTGACTCTACAATCGTTGTAGGGTTTTCACTACACTGGTAGCTAAACAAACCCAGCCAGAAAGCCCCGCCCATGGAACACGACCTCACACGCGGCAATGTCCTCAAGACCATCGCGGTCTTTGCCCTGCCCTATATGCTCTCGTACTTTTTGCAGATGCTCTACGGCATGGCCGACCTGTACATGATGGGGCAGTTTAGCGGCGCCGCCGGCATCACCGCCGTGGGCAACGGCGCGCAGACGCTCTATATCATTACCGTGACGCTCGTGGGTCTGGCCATGGGAACGACGGTCATCGTCGGCCACGCCGTGGGCTCGCGCCGGTTTGACCGTGCCGAGGCCGCCATCGGCAACACCATCACGCTCTTTATGGGCGTCTCGGTGGTACTGGCCGCCGTCCTGCTTGCACTGTGCCCGCAGATCGTGGCGCTCATTGGCACGCCGCCCGAGGCGGTCGAAGGCACCGCCGCCTACCTGCGTATCTGCTTTGTCGGCATTCCCTTTATCGCCGCGTACAATATCCTCTCGGCCATCTTTCGCGGGCTGGGCGATTCGCGCTCGCCTATGTACGTGATTGGCGTGGCGTGCATCATCAACATCGCGCTCGACTTTCTATTTATCGGCCACATGGGGCTCGGCCCCGTGGGCGCGGCGCTCGGCACGGTAACCGCCCAGACGGCGAGTGTTGCCCTCGCACTCGTGTGGCTCAAGAGCCGGCGCACGAACATCCACGTTAAGCGCAGCGACCTGCGTCCCCAGCCCGAGGTGCTCGGCAGCATCCTTAAGATCGGCGTGCCCGTGGCCGTACAGGACGGCTGTATCCAGGTGGCGTTTATGTTTATCACCGTCATCGCCAACCATCGAGGGCTCGTCGACGCCGCCGCTGTGGGCCTGGTCGAAAAGATGATCAGCTTTTTGTTCATTGTGCCGAGCTCCATGGGCGCCACCGTCAGCGCGCTCACGGCGCAAAATGCCGGCGCGGGCAAGGGCGACCGCGCGCGTCAGGTGCTCAAAGACGCTATGACCATCTCGGTGGTGTACGGCTGCCTGATCACGGTGCTGATGTGGCTGGTGGCACCGGCGTTTATCGGCTTTTTTGCCAAGGACGCCGTAGTGGTCGCGGCCGGCACTGGCTACATGCGCAGCTACATTTTCGACGCAATCTTTGCCGGCATCCACATTTGCTTTAGCGGCTTTTTCGCTGCATACGGCAAGAGCTACATCGGCTTTGCGCACAACGTGCTGGCCGTGGCGCTCATTCGCGTGCCCGGCGCGTGGCTGCTGTCGAACGCCTATTCCGACACGCTGTTTCCCATGGGTATCGCTTCGCCGTGCGGATCGATTTTGTCGGCAGTCATCTGTGTTGTCGCGTTTACCGTGCTCAACCGACGCGGGGCTTTTGACAAGTTGGCAGCGTAGCGGGGCAACGCGAGATCGCTCTCATTGACGGCATCATCAGCGACGACCCCGCGACCCACGTGACGCAGATTACGGTGCCGGTTGCCCCGTCCAAATAAGAACCGCCCGAAAGGCATCATGCTTTCCGGGCGGTTCTTCAATTTGGCTATCAACGCGCTAAGCCTGGGGCACCTCACCGGTCGCAAGGATCTGCTCGAGCGCGTCCTCGTCCAGCACGGGTACGCCCAGCTGCTCGGCCTTGGTGAGCTTGGAGCCCGCTTTGGGACCGGCGACCAGGTAGCTCGTCTTCTTTGACACGCTGCCCGAAACCTTGGCGCCGAGCACCTTGAGCGCCGCGCCCGCCTCGTCGCGCGTGCGGTTGACGAGCGTGCCGGTGAGCACGAAGGTCAGGCCCGCAAGCGGCTGTGCGTCGGCGAGCTCGCCCGCCACGCCAGCGTCGGCTGCGGCTTGCGCGTGTGCGGCGCCCAAGTCGACCTCGAGCGACAGGCCCGCCTGGCGCAGGCGCTCCAGCACGGCAAGGTTCTCGGGCACGGCCAGGAACTGCTTGACGCTCGCCGCAATCTTGGGACCGATGCCCTCGCACTCGGCGATGTCCTCTTCGCTCGCCAAGATGAGCTTGTCAATCGACAGGAATCGCTCGGCAATGACCTCGCCCACGCTCTTGCCCACGTGGCGGAGACCTAAGGCAAACAGCACGCGACCGAGCGGCTGGCTCTTGGACTTGTTGAGCTCGGCGATGATTTTCTCGGCCGTCTTGAGGCCTACCGGAATGGGATCGCCCTTCTTGACGCCCTTTTTGCTGTTGGAGCTGGCATAGGTGCGCCCCGTGTCCAGGCCGGCGATATCGTCGACCGTGAGCTGGTAGAAGTCCGCGACATCGTGGATCAGGCCGGCGGCGATCATCTTGTCGACGATCTCGTCGCCCAGGCCGTCGACGTCCATGCAGCCGCGGCTCACCCAGTGGAGCAGGCGCTCCTTGAGCTGCGCGGGGCAATCGATGGAGACGCAACGGTAAGCGACCTCGCCATCCTCGTGGACCACGGGGCTACCGCACACGGGACAGACCTCGGGCATGTGCCAGTCAACCGAATCGGCCGGGCGCTTGTCGAGCACCGGGCCCACGACCTCGGGGATTACGTCGCCCGCCTTGTGCACGATGATAGTGTCGCCCTCGCGCACGTTTTTGCGACGGATCTCGTCGATGTTGTGCAGCGTGGCGCGCGCGATGGTGGAGCCGGCAACCGTCACCGGGTCGAACTCGGCGACCGGCGTGAGTACGCCGGTGCGGCCCACCTGGATGCGAATCTCGCGCAGGACGGTCTGCTTTTCCTCGGGCGGGAACTTAAAGGCAATGGCCCAGCGCGGTGCGCGGGCGGTAAAGCCCAGGTCGAGCTGCTGCTGGAAGCTATCGACCTTTACGACCACGCCGTCGATGTCATAGTCCAGGTCGCCGCGATGCTCGAGCGCCTGGGCACAGAACTCGTGGACCTCGGCCGGCGTGGCGCAACGAGCCACGTTGGGGTTGACGCTAAAGCCGGCGCTACGCAGCCAATCGAGGAACTCGCGCTGGCTGTGGACGTGCAGCGGGTCGGTATCGGCGATGGCATAGATAAAGGTGGCGAGGTCGCGGCGCGCCGTGACCTTGGGATCCTTCTGACGCAAGGATCCGGCGGCAGCGTTGCGCGGGTTGGCGAAGGGGTCGCGCCCCTCGGCATCGGCCTCGTCGTTCAGGCGCACAAAGCTGCCCTTAGGCATATAGACCTCGCCGCGCACCTCAATGGTACGCTCGCGGTCGGCGCCCATGTGGGCGAGCGCCGGCTCGGACAGGTGCATGGGCACATCCTTGATGGTGCGCACGTTGAGCGACACGTCCTCGCCCGTGGCGCCATCGCCACGTGTGGCCGCACGTACGAAGGTGCCGTTTTGGTAGGTAAGCGCCACACCCAGGCCGTCGATCTTAAGCTCGCAGGTATAGGTGACACTACCAGCGCCGAGCGCATCCTCAGTGCGCTGGAGCCACGCGTCAAGCTCGTCCAGGTCCATGGCATCGTCCATGGAATACATGCGCGCCATGTGCGTGACCGGCGTAAACTGCTCGCTCACGTAGCCGCCCACGCGCTGGGTATAGCTGTCGGGCGTTACCAGATCGGGGTAGGTCGCCTCGATTTCCTGCAGCTCAACGAGCATTTTGTCAAAGGCGGCGTCCGTGATCTCGGGCGCATCGAGCATGTAGTAGCGATAGGCGTGGTAGTCGAGCTCGTGGCGCAGCTCGGCCGCGCGCGCTGCCGCCTGGGCACGGGCATCGGCGGGTGCGGCGGTGTCCGCGCTCGCGGGCGTTTCGGTATCGATGTCCACGCCGTCACCAAACAGGCTCGATTGCTCCATAGCGGCACTCCTTCGCTCGATTTCAAACGGATACAAGAGTACCACCGGTCGCAATGAGGCCGAATAGCGGTCTCGAACCGCACCGAATCGGCAGCCGCCAGACTGGGGTGGACAGTTAGTTCAGATACGTATAAATCCTAGAGCTGAATCAGGCACGAACACCCCTGTTTCAACTAATTTGGGCTCCTCGAGACCATGTAAACGTCCCGCTCTCCCTCCCAAACACCCATTCGAGCCCCATCCCAATCATAAAATTGCTCAAAACGCATGCTGAACCGCCTCGGGTTTATACGTATCTGAACTAACTGTCCAGACCATTCAGAACCAAGCCTCTTGCCAGCCACAAGTGATCCGTTCTTCTCCGTCCCCAAGGGATCATCGCGAAAAGAGGGGCTGTCCCGCATTGGCGGGACAGCCCCTCTGGCATCGGTATGTGTGATACGGCTCGTTAGAAACCCTGACCGTGGCCTTGACCCTGGCCCTGCTGGCCCAGCAGCTCCTCCAGGTACTGGCGCAGCTGCTCGTCGGTAATACCGCCGTTGCCGGTGTCGGTCGAACTGTCGTCCTGCTGCTGGTTCTGCAGCTCCTCATCGGAACCCAGCTCAACCGTGACCTTCTTCTCTTCCTTGCCGCGCATGAGCGTGATCTCGACCTTCTCGCCCACCTCGTGGCTGCGCAGCGCGATGATCAGGCCATCGGCGCTCGTGATCTCGTCGTCGCCCAACTTGGTGATGACGTCGCCCTCCTGAATGCCGGCCTTGGCGGCAGGACCGTCCTCAACGACGCTCGCCACATACGCGCCGCTATCGGTGCTCAGCTTGTTGGTGCGGGCGTTGAGCGCGTTGACGCTCGAAAGCGTAGCGCCCATGTACGGATGCACCGGCGTCTTGCCGCCGATGATCTGGTCGGCAATGTTCTTGGCGTAGTTAACGGGAATAGCAAAGCCCACGCCCGAGCTGGAGCCCGAGTAGCTCTCGATGAGCGAGTTGATGCCCACCAGCTCACCGTTGTCGTTGACGAGCGCGCCGCCGGAGTTGCCCGGGTTGATGGCGGCATCGGTCTGAATCATGTTGGCATAGATGGTGTTACCGCTGGTAGAGCTCATGGCCGTGGAACGATAGAGCGCCGACACGATACCCGTGGAGACAGACTGCTCGTTGCCGAACGGCGAGCCGATCGCCATAACCCACTCGCCAACGTTGAGCTTGGAGGAGTCGCCAATTTCGATCGGCGTAAGCTTAGAGGCGTCGGCGTCCTTGAGCTTGATGACGGCCAGGTCGCTCGAGGCGTCGTTGCCCACGAACTCGGCCTCGTAGGTGGTGCCGTCGTCCATGGTCACCACGTACTGGTCATAGCCATCGACCACGTGGTTGTTGGTGAGGATGTGGCCCTCGGTATCGAGCACCACACCCGAACCGACGCTGCCCGAGCTATCCGACTCGTCGGCAGACTGCGAAAGCGAGCCATTCTGGCTGCCGCTCGAAGTGGCGGTAATGGAAACGACGGAGGGCAGGGCCTTGGCAGAAACGGCCTCGGCCAGCGTAGTATCCTCGGAGTCGATGGTGATCTTTTGCGTCGAAGAACCCGAAGCGCCCGCCGTCACGGCGTTCTTGCCGCCGCCAATGTTGAGCGTGCCGCTCATGATAAGCGCGATGACCAGCAGGGCGCCGCAGGCACAGCCGGCGAGTGCCGTAATAAAGATCGGCAGCTTTTTGGTCTTGGTCTTGACCACCGTGTGCTTGTTTACAACCTGCTGACCACCCAGCGGCTTTCCGGTCTGCGTGTCGTAGGCCTGCACGTAGGGAATGTTGCTACCGGCAGGCGTCGACTCCACCTGCACGCGCGGCTGCTGCTGCGTCTCGCCGGCGTTGCCCGCATCCTGGGGGCGCTGGGAATCGTTCTCGCTCATAGCTGCAATCCTTTCGTCAAATAACCAAAGGCCCGCCAAACATGTGGCGGGCCATCATTGTTCACGTTGAGTTGTACCCCAATATGCGGGCGCACGTGTATGAGAACGCAATCTTTTAGGAAGGCTTAAGTTCTGCTGCAGGCCCAAAAGGACCCGGCCTGCGGCAAAACCACCACAAAGGTGCCTGTCCCCTTTGTGGTGAAAAGCTAGTCCTTAAACAGATAGCCCACGCCGCGGACGGTAGTGATGTGTGCCGCGATCTGCGGGCCCACCTTGGAGCGGATGCGTCGGATGTGCACGTCGACGGTGCGCGTGCCGCCGCAGTACTCAAAGCCCCACACGCGGTGCAGCAGCACTTCGCGGCTGTAGGCACGGTTGGGGTGCGTCGCCAAAAAGCTCAGCAGCGAGTACTCCATCAGCGTCAGGTCGATGGGCTCGTTATCGAGTGTCACCTGGTAGGTAGCCAGGTTAATCTCGAGGTTATCGATGTTGAGCACATCGTCGGCGGTGACGGTCTCCTCCTCGCCCATCAGGCGCTGCGCACGAGCCTTGAGCTCGTTGGGCGTCGCCGTGGGACATACAAAGTCGGCATGCGCGTGATTGGGCAGGCGCAAGGTACCGAGCGCCTCGTCGTCGACGATCACCAACATGGGGACGCCGCCACGATCGTCAAGCCACTTGGCAATCTGATCGATACGGTCGCTGCGGATGCCGTCGGAGTCGAGGATCAGCAGGTCAAAGTCGTGCGCCGCAGTCGGCGAATCGGGGGTTGCCAGGCTCACCTCGACACCCAGGGTGGTCGTCAAGCTGCGGGCAAACTCGTGGAAGCGCGTCGTGCGCGCCATGAACAGGGCACTCTTTTCGGACATATCGGCCTCCAAAGAAATGAGCTCAATCGTACTGGAACAAGCCAGCGCGATTAGGAGTTCGCCAGATAATGCTTAATCTCCCACTCGGTGATCGTGGACTCAAACTTATGCCACTCGTCGCGCTTCTTTTTAAGGAAGAAACTGTGGATGTGCTCGCCGAGGGCATCCTTCATAAACTGCGAGTCCTCAAACACGTCGAGCGCCTCTTTGAGCGAGCGCGGCAGCGGCGTGTAGCCGGCCTCGAGCATCTGACGGTCGGTGAGCTTGAGCGTCTCGGCCGTGGCCTCGGGCGGGAGCTCCAGCTTGCGCTCGATGCCATCGAGACCAGCCGCCAGCGTGACGGCGTTGACCAGGTACGGATTGGCCATGGGGTCGGGGCTACGAAGCTCGATGCGCGTGGACAGCTGCTTGCCGGGCTTGTAGACCGGAATGCGGACCATACTCGCGCGGTTACGCAGGCCCCACGTGGCGTACTGCGGCACGGAGTCGCCGCCCGTGGTGATGCGCTTGTACGAGTTGACCGTGGGGTTGGTGATGGCGCTGATTTCGCGTGCGTGCGCCAAGATGCCGGCCATATAGTGCTTGGCGATATCGGAGAGATGGTACTTCTCGTCGTCCTCGCCCCAAAAGACGTTGTTGCCGTCGTGGTTGAACAGCGACTGATGCAAAAACATGGCGCTGCCGTCCTCGCCCGCCAACGGCTTGGGCATAAAAGAGGCGTGGCAACCGCTCTCGTAAGCCTGCTGCTTAATGATGAGTTTGGCCGTGGTGATGGCGTCGGACATGCTTAAGGCCTCGGCGTGGCGCAGGCTCATGCCGTGCTGCGAGCGGCCGGCGGCGTGGAAGGTATACTCCACGGGCACGGACATCTTCTCGAGCGTGAGGACCGTATTGCGACGCAGGTCGCGGGCGGCATCGCTCACCGAAAGATCGAAGTAGCCTACGTTGTCGAGCGGCTCGGGGGTGTGCTCGTCGGGGAAGTAATAGTACTCCAGCTCGGCGCCCACGTTGAGCAGATAGCCAGCTTTCTCGGCCTTGCGGAACATGCGGCGCAGGGCATCGCGTGGATCGCCGGCAAAGGGCTTGCAATCGGGAGTGCACACGTCGCAGAACACGCGGGCAACGCCGTTGTGGCTCGGGCGCCACGGCAAAATCTGGAAGGTCGAAGCATCGGGAAACGCCAGCATGTCGGCTTCCTCGGGCGTGGCAAAGCCCTCGATGGCGGAGCCGTCAAAACCAATACCCTCCTCAAAAGCGACCTCGAGGTCCTCGGGGCTAATGGCAAAGTTCTTGAGGCGGCCGAGAATGTCGACAAACCACAGACGCACAAAGCGGATGTCACGCTGCTCTACGGAGCGGAGTACGTAATCGATGTTCTGCTGGTTCATGTCGCTCCCCTTTCTTTCGGGCGGGTTTCGACTGGTCTATATCGCAGATACTATCGCAGAAAAATGTTTCCGCAGGGTTAAAGCGTATCAAGCGCTCAAAAAACGTGCGCGAACAGGCAGTTGCGAACGAGCGGCTAGCGCGAGGTCGAAGCGCGGTGTTCGATGTGACCGGGGATCTCGATGCGTTTGGGCGCCAGCTTTGCGGCCTCGCCCACGGTGGTGGTAACGACGTCGATGCGCTCGGACAGGCGCTCGACCACGCGCTCGGCAATGGTGAGGGTATCCTGCGCGGCCGTGGTGACGCCGCCAAAGAGCACATGGTTCCAAGGGTAGTCGTCAAACGTCGCGATCTTGAGCCCCGCCGGCAGCGAGGGACCAAGCTGCGCCAGCGCCTCGGTCAAACGCAAGAAGACCAGGCCGTTGACGGCGATAAGGCCGAGCCTTTTACCCGCATAGCCGCGGATGGTCTCGTCCAAGCGACCGACGCCCGCGGCGCCCCCGTCGGCCAAGGTGACGACCTCGCCCGCAAGGCCGCGGCGCGAAAGCTCTTCGACAAAGGCCTCGGCGCGCTCGCGACGGACGGGGCTGTCGTCGCTTGCCTCGGTGAGCAGGCACAAGCGCTCGCTGCCCGCAGCAGCCAAGGCGTCTACCAAGCCAGCGACCAGCTCACGGTTGTTAGATGTCACCAGATCGACACCGCCGTCGGCAACATCGCGGTCGAGCAGCACAACAGGCAGACGTCCCGCTGCCGCGGCGATCGCCTCGTCATTGCCTCCGCAGGTGTTGACGACCAGACCGTCCACGCCAGCATCGATAAGTCTGGCGAGCGACTCGGCCTCCTTAGCGGGGTCGTTGCCGCTAATGGCCGTCATGAGCGAGCAGCCGCGCGCGGCGGCGCTGGCGGAAAGTCCTTCGAGCATGGCGCTGGAGAACGGGTTGGCGATGTCGGCCAAGATCACGCCGATGAGGTTGGTGCGCGAGCTGCGCAGATTGCGTGCGGCGGCACGCGGGCGATAGCCGGTACGCTCGATGACCTCGGCAATGCGGGCACGGGTCTCCTCGGTCATCTGCCCGGGGCGGTTGTTGAGATAGCGCGAGACCGTGGCCGGACTCACGCCCGCCTCGGCGGCAATGTCCTTGATTCTCATCTGCGCCATGGCGCACCCCGTTTCCCAATTGTCAGCAGTCTGAGCCATTTTAGGCATTTTTTTTAAAAATCTCGTTTGCAAAACGTTGTAGATGAGTATACTACAACTCGAAACGAAACCGATTTCGTAAACCGATTTCGGCAAGCGTTGGCACGGTGGTGCAAAGATGTACCCTACCGTCTTGGCACCTCCGTGCCAACGCCATATCAAAGGTGTACGCACGAGCAAGAAGGAGCTGCGCGACCATGGGTAAAACGGTTCTTACCTTCGGCGAGATCATGATGAGGCTCTCGCCCAAAGACCATCTGCGCATTGAGCAGGCGACCGAGTTTGATGTCCGCTACGGCGGCGCCGAGGCAAACACCGCGCTTTCCCTGGCTTACCAAGGCGACAAGGCCGCTTACGTCTCCGTTGTCCCGGCCAACCGCCTAGGCGAGTGCGCGCTGCGCTCGCTGAAGGCCTACGGCGTCGACACCACGCGCGTCGTGCGTCAGGGCGACCGCCTTGGCTCCTATGTCTTTGAGGTCGGTGCCTCGCAGCGCGGCAATGGTTGCGTCTACGACCGCAAGTACTCTGCCATCAACATGGCCAAGCGCGACGTCTTTGACTGGGACGAGATCCTCAAGGGCATCGATGTCTTCTATTTCTCCGGCGTGACGCCCGCTGTCTCCGACGAGATGGCCGCTGCGTGCAAGGATGCCCTCACCGCTTGCCGCGCCAAGGGCATCACCACCGTGTGCGACGTCAACTATCGCGGCAAGATGTGGTCGCCCGAAAAGTCGCAGGCCACCATGAAGGAACTCCTGCCGCTCGTCGACATCTGCATCGCCAATGACGAGGACGCGCCTGCCGGCCTTGGCATGACCTGCGTCTCTGGCTCCCTTGCCCACGGCATCGAGGAGCGCGACACCTACGTCGAGATGGCCCGCCAGATCTGCGCCGAGTACGGCTGCAAGAAGGTCGCCTCGGTCGTCCGCAACATCTCCTGCGTCGAGCGCTCCATCTGGATGGGCATGCTCTTTGACGCCGAGAGCGGCGAGCACTGGTTCTCCCCTGCTCACGACGTGCACGTGCTCGAGGGCGTTGCCGCCGGCGACGCTTTCAACGCCGGCCTCGTCCATGCCCTCATCAACGACTTTGACCCGCAGGATGCCGTCAACTACGCGATTGCGGCTTCGATCCTCAAGCTCACCATCAAGGGCGATTCCAACCTGGTGACCGCCGACGAGATCGCCGCTGTGGCCAACGCCGCCGACGGTGGCACCCGCGTCGCCCGTTAATTCGTTCCCCATTCCGCGGGCCGCAGCTTTCCAATCCCATACCCCTGCGGCCCGCCCCCCGATTCCTCCGGCCGGGCAAAACCACCAGTCCCATTCCGGTTTTGCCTGGCATTCCCTACATGACTGGTCGAGCAGCCGGTTTTGGAATTGCTTGAACCCCAAGCAGTGCCTCCGATAACCAATCCAAAATCGGCTCCTGACCAGCATATTTGGCAATCACGCGCCCATGTGCGCCATACATCGAAAGGAACATTATGTTCGATCAGTTCTACACCACGCTTGAGTCCCTGGGTATCGTGCCGGTCGTCGTGCTCGACAAGGTCGAGGACGCTGCTCCGCTCGCCCACGCCCTTATGTCAGCTGGCATGAAGTCCGCCGAGGTCACCTTCCGCACCGCCTGCGCCGCCGAGTGCATCGCCGCTATGGCCGAGGCCGAGCCCGAGATGTGCGTTGGCGCCGGCACTGTCCTGACCGTCGAGCAGGTTGAGCAGGCCCGCGCAGCCGGTGCCAAGTTCATCGTCTCCCCGGGTTACAACGAGGACGTCGTGAAGCACTGCATCGACATCGACCTGCCTGTCCTTCCCGGCACCGTGACCCCCTCCGAGGTCACCGCAGCCGAGAACCTGGGCCTCAAGGTCACCAAGTTCTTCCCCGCGTCCCAGTATGGCGGCCTGAACACCATCAAGGCCCTCGCCGCTCCGTTTGTCGGTCACCGCTTTATGCCCACCGGCGGCGTGAGCACCGCCAACGTCGAGGAGTACCTGAGCTCCTCCGCCATCATCGCCTGCGGTGGCACCTGGATGGTCAAGCCGGCCCTGTTTGCCGACGGCGACTTCTCCAAGGTCGAGCAGATCGCCCGCGAGGCCATGGACGTCGTCAAGAAGGTCCGCGGCTAGGTTTAGCTCTCTATCGTGAAAGGGGGTGTGCCCTAGACCTCGCCCCCTTTCTTTTAAAACGGCTCGGAAGCGCGCCGTTTCCGTCACGAACAAGAACCAAAAACCGTCTTGTATGCTGATAGAACGTGACGGAAGCGACACGCCCCCGAGCCGCTTTACTTACTCGGTTGGCAACCGCGCCCAGTTGAGCCACATCGACAAAAACCGAGCCATCAAAACAATCCCTATTTCACCGCAACTAATGTAGGGGACGAGTTAGATGGCCGAGTCCTTGGACAGCTCAAAATAGTCGGGATGCAAGGCGATAACCGGACCTTGCTCTTCGGGCATCAGGTGCAGGTGCGTCTCGGCCAGATAGCTCGCCGCGTCGGTATCGCCCCTCTTAATGGCCTCGAGAATCCGGCGATGCTGCCGACGAATCGGCTCCCAATCAAGGTCCTGAGATACCGCGCGCAGCCAGTTATACCGCTCGAAATGCGTATTGACGCTCCTCATCCAATCCCACAACATATGGCGGCCGGCAATCTCAAAGCACGTCTCATGGAACAGGTTATCCAGATCGAAAAAGCGACGCGTTTCGCTATGGTCGAGCGACTCGGACTCGGCAAGAATCTGCTCGAGCCGATGCTTTTGCTCGGGCGTGGCGGCAGAACAGCATTTAATGAGTACGCTTCTCTCGAGTTTCTCGCGCAAGAAACAGGCGTTCTCGGCACGCTCCATGCTGATTTTTGAGACATAGGTACCGCTTTTGGGACGCGTTTCCACCAGCTCCTGCTCGCGCAGACGCACAAAGGACTCGCGAATGGGTGTGCGCCCGATTCCCGTCTCTTTTTCCAGACCAATCGCCGAAAGGCGCGTGCCGGGCTTGAGCTCGGCATAGATGATCTTGGACCGCAATGCGTTGTACGCCTGGTCTTGCAGGCTCTGATAATGCTGGTGTTGTTCCATAAAGCCCTCGGATGAAGCCTCGGTTAATCGAATACCACCATGCAATACTATCGCATCCCCCGCCCCCTCATAAGTTGCGGTGGAATAGTTCCTGTTCAAAGCCTTCAGCAGCAAAAACAGGAACTATTCCACCGCAACTTATGGGGGGACGGGTGCGACATGCCGTTGGTATAAAAAGCAAAGGCCCGCGGACGGTTTGATAGGCAACTGTCCGCGGGCTTGCGGTGAGACACGCTTGTCTTATGCGTTTCTCGCCTAGATAAACAGGCTCAGGATTAGAACCATGATGAGGCCGACAACGGAGTTGACGAGCTCCAACAGGCCCCATGTCTTATAGGTATCCTTCATCGACAGGCCAAACGACTGCTGGAACAGCAGGTAGCCGCCGTCATACATAGGCGTGATGGTATTGGATGCGCAGGCGCAGACCAGTACTGCAAGCACCGGGTTGATGCCAAACTGCGTAACCATAGGTGCCACGACGCCGGCGGCGGTGATGGCCGAGACGGTACCCTGGCCGGTGAGCAGGCGCAGGACCACCGTGATCACCCAAGCCAAAATCAGCGGCGACACCGGCATAAGGCTCACCATGTCGGCAAGCGTCGCGCCAACGCCAGAAGTAATGATGACCTGCTTCATGATGCCGCCGGCACCGATAACGAGCAGCACGTTCGCGACGCCCTTGATAGCATCGGACATAGAGCTAGAGATCTCTCCGCCATCCATGCCGCGCGTATAACCATACGCAACCATGGCAAGAATCATCGTGATGAGCATAGTGATATCTGCGCTACCGATGCAGCTGGCAAGATCGTATGCAAAGCAACCCTCGCCCACCGTGTTCTTGATAATCGAAGCCCCAATCATGATGATTGCCGGGAACAGCGGCACCAGAATGGAAAGCCAGAACGGCGGAAGCTCGTCCGCGGGCCTGCGCTCCGCCGGCTTCATAACATTGCCAAGCGGCATGTCATCGAGACCGGGGATGAAATGGCACAGCAAAAGACCAGAGCAGACAAGTGTCGGAATCGTGACGATCAGACCAAAGATGTAGACCGGCGGAACCTCGGCACCAAAGGCACTCACCAGCGCCATAGGACCAGGCTGCGGCGGAAAAAGAGAATGGCCCATCGTGGTACCAGAAACAGCCGGGATAATCAGGCGCATATAGGGGATGTCGGCCTCTTTGGCGATGCTGATAACGAGCGGCGTAACGATAAGGAACGCCACCTCGTAGAACATGCTCATACCAAAGATAACGCCGATGATCAGAAGCGCAACAGGCAGCAGCTTAATACCGAGCTTGTCAACGATAGTGTCGGCAATCTGCTGCGAGGCACCCGAATCGGTCATCAGTTTTCCGATGGCTGCGCCAAAGATAATGATCAGCGCAAGCGACTTAAGCGTTCCGCCCAGTCCATCTTCCATGGTGGTGACAAGGTCGCCCACAGAGATGCCGTCGGCAAGGGCGATAAAAATGGCGGAAAGAATAAGCGCAATGATGCTGTTGATTTTAAACTTAACGATCATGGCGACCAGCAGGACTACGCCCACCAGCACCCAAAGGAGTGAAACAACTCCTGCATTCATAGATAAGCTCCTTTTAACTGGCAATGAAGCCAAGTGCTTCTATTCGAAATAGCAGCTTTTACTCGCTTACAGGTTGGCGACAATTGCCTGGGCGATCTCGTCGTACTGAGCCGACTCGAGCGTGACGCGACCGGGGTTCATGGCAAACACGTCGCCAAACTCAAACGGGTCGTCCTTGTACTTGGGGACGATATGCACGTGCAGGTGATGCATGGTGTCGCCGTAGGCACCAAAGTTAATCTTGTCGGGATTGAACGCCTTGTGCAGCGCTGCCGCGACGTGGCGGACATCGGCCATAAAGGCGGCGGCGTCTTCCTCGGACATGCAGGAGATGTCATCGACGTGCTGCTTGGAGGCCACGATTACGCGGCCCTTATGACTCTGCTCCTTAAACAAGATGAGCTTGCTGGCAGGCAGATCAAGCATGGGGATGCCAAAGGCATCGACGAGCGTGTTGTCGGTCCCGCACATGCAGTACGAGCAATCGGTATGCTGTTCCATGGTGATCCTTTCGATCTGGACAATGATGAATGCCGCTTTTGCGGCAGGTGTAACCCCTCGTTTACACCACCAGATAATGGACAGATACAACGCATGCGTAGTCGATACGAAATCGGTTTCGTATCGACTACCGCCATGATACAGCCAACGAGTTGTTACGATTAGGTGAACGTTCACTTTTTATTGTTTTTCTCTTTGCAAGTAGAATCCCGTGCGTATACTAAGGCTCAAACGAAACCGATTTCGTCGAGCGTTGGCAACAGGATGCTAAGACGCACCCTACCATCTTGGCATCCTATTGCCCACGCAATGTCATTTGCTTTCCTCCCGTCTCGCTGGCTCTTCAGTCCCATTCCGGCACAGCGAGACACTTCCTAGACAACTGACCGTGGGGCCGGCTTTTCTGCTTTAACAGCAGTGCCTCCGATAACCCTCTTTTGCCGGTCCGGGTCAGTTTTTTCACACAACCGAAAGGACGGGTAGCAATATGCGACCGCTCATCATCATGTATGGCGAGAAGATCGATTGGTTCCATACCGTCATCAGGATGCTGATGTATCTGGCGGGCGTTGCAGTACTGGCACTCGACATGAGTCTCCAGACGGCATCTGGCCTGGGCGTCGCCGCGCTCACGTGCTTTGCCACAACCCTATCCATGCTCACGGACAAGACGCTCGGCTTTTGGATCACTGCTACCTATGTCGCCTACATCGTGGCACAATTCACTATCTTGCGACGCGAGTTCCAGCCGCGCATCCTGCTCGAGCTGTGCTTCTCAACGCTCATCGGCGGCTTCACCGACTTCTTCATGGCGGTCAACCCGCTGCATCCCGCAGCACTCCCCATACAAGTTGAGACCATGCTGCTCTCCCTCGCTGTCACTGCATTTGGCGTAAGTCTCGTCGTCAACATGGGCGTTGTCCCCAACGCGCCCGACGGCCTGGTGCAGGTCATTGCCGAAAAGATTAAACGCCGCTTTGGCGACGTAAAAGTCGTGTTCGACTGCTCGCATGTCGCCGTGTCTCTCGTTCTGTCGCTCGCGCTCATGCACAACCTGGGCGGCTTTGGCGTGACCACCGCCATCTCGGCGCTGTTCTTGGGCCATGTCATCAACATCGCTAATAAGCTGTTCGCCCAGCGCTTTGTGCGCGCGGCATTCGGGAAATAGCACCACCGTAAGAACCCGCAAACAGCGCTATACGTTGCTATATCTCACTATACTTTGCTATATCTTGCTATATCTTGAGCAAAGGTGGCTCACATGCAAACAAACCCTTTTAAGCCCACAGCAGGTAAAACACCTCCCACGATTATCGGCCGCGAAGATGTGCTCGAAGAATTCAATGAGGGCCTCACCAACGGGCCTGGTGCCCCTGGGCGCCTAATGCGCATAGCCGGCGTCCGTGGAACGGGCAAGACGGTCCTCCTTGACGAGTGCTCACGTTTGGCGCAAAGCCGTGGCTGGACGGTCATAAAAGAGGTCGCAACCGAGGGACTTTGCCAGCGCATTCTCGAACAGCTGCAGCCCAAATTCCAGGCCAAACACGCCAGATTTGAGCCCACCGTAGCTGGCATATCCATCGGCAGCATAGATATTGAGCGAATCGGCCCATCGCTACGCGACGCCATGAGACAGACAATAACCAAGAATGGAAATGGCCTGCTCATCACTCTCGACGAGGTTCAAGACGCAGAGCTCGATGAGGTCCGAACGCTCTCCATTGCGATTCAGCAGGTTATCGGCGAAGACCTTGATATCGCCTTTGTTTTTGCTGGGCTGCCTTCGATGATTGAAAGCATCATCAACGGAAAGACACTTACGTTTTTGCGCCGTGCCCTCCCCTTTGACCTGAAGGCTGTGGCAGTAACCGAAGTGTCGTACTCCCTCGAGGAAACCATTGAAGCGTCTGGCATGGAGTTGCAGCCAGGTATTGCCGGCCAACTTGCCGAGGCAACGCAGGGCTATCCTTTCATGATCCAACTCGTTGGATACTACGCATGGCAGTTGGCAAGACGCGCACATACAACGATTATTGAAGAAGAAGAAGCCGAGCGTGGCATTGCAACGGCACGCGAACGCTTCTGCGCCATGGTGATTGAGCCCGCGCTGCAGCGCATTCCGCCCACGTGCATCGCTTATCTGCTGAGCATGGCGTCTTTGGGGCAGACGAGCTCGACCAGCATGGTTGCCGATGCCCTAAACAAAACGCCTCAACAGGTGAGTTCCGTCCGCAGCCGCCTGTTAAGAGAATCGATTATCGAGGCTCCCTCGTACGGCAAGGTCTCATTTGCCATCCCCTACATGCGCGACTACCTCTACGAACACAAAGCCGAACTGGAAGTTGAACTGTAGAAACGGCAACTGCCCTGCAAGACGAAAACCGTTTTCGTACGGATTAAAGCAGACGTAAATGATTTTCGTCTTGATTTGCGTACGGAATTAAGACGTAAATTGCGCTTTCGTACGCTTATTACCAGACGCAAATTGTTTACGTCCGGCTATGCGTCCCCAATCCAGACGAAAAAAGCTCCGAGCTCGTGTGAGCTCGGGGCTCTTTGTGCCGCACATCTATGAGAGGGAATCGATGCGCACGGGCGCTACTCCATGTAGCCGCCCTGGGATGGCGGCAACCTCGTCGTTGCCCGTCTGATGGGTGTGCTCAAGGCATCCGTTCCCCTCTTTATCGACGTAACGGGCAAAAAAGGCTCGTCGAGGAGACCATCCGCACCCACCGTGGCGTGGCCGATGCCATCGCCGCGCGCAACCCCACCGCAGCGCACGACGCGATGTATTTGCACCTGGTGTATAACCGCAACATGATTGCGGAGGGAGCAGAAGCAAAAGGCATTTAGGGCCCGACAATAATCTTTCTTTGGCAAAACGCAGGCG
>OLNF01000440.1_pt1 | contig 36239 bp, 31 predicted proteins | sample 1673061 | NCBI WGS metagenome assembly OLNF01 (sample SAMEA3136751, study PRJEB25190) | human gut metagenome
TTCTCCATTCTTTCAGGCTCCCATTTCCCTATTCTCTCCCTTTCCGCCTTACTCTGGCTCAGCGGTTTCCGAAAATGCCAATTAATTTTTAGCTTTCCAGACGTGCGATTCATGTGTATTATGGATTAACTCACTGGTACTTTTATCCACCCCGTAGGATAGATATCCGGAGCTTCGGAATGCTGGAACCAACGACTAGGCACAATTACCGTTTTGTCCATATTGGGATTTAGCCATGCTCCCCACCAGCTGAATGTACTGTTGCAGATGATGTGATGTTTGCAATGACTCATAAGCATCATATCTTGCCAACTGTCTTCATCCGTATTCCAATCAATATATACTGCATTCTGCAATGGAAGATTTTCCTTTACCCAAGCAATGTCATCTGAAAAAATATAGTAAGATGGAGAGGCAACTCTTCTGCTCATTTCCGCTATTGCGTTTTGATAGTAAGGTAACTGGCATACACTTCCGGTAGTAGCCCAATGCTTGGGTTGCAAATAATCTCCACGACGAACATGTAGAGATACTGCGTTTTCATCCTTGTCCAAAATTTCAAGCATATTAAGGCTTCTACTGTTGGCTTTATTCTTGTCAAAAGTGAAAGACTCCCTAACTTCATCCTTAATATCTGCAAAGAAACGTTCCGACTGATAAAATCCTTTAAAATAAAGTAAAGGCCAAAAGTATTTCTTTTCAAAAGCTCGTAAACTATTGGGAGCTTGTTTCCGTTCATATATTTTTTTGAAGAAAAGGAATTCGATAACTTTTTTCAGAGGTTGGTTTATACAAAATTCTGTATGGGGCAGATTAAACACACGATGCATTTCATATCCGTAGTGCACTTTATAATGCATCATGTCCGAAAGGTCTATACGCACTTTGGGATAGTACTTTTTCATTCGCAAATAAAAAGCGTAAATAAACATTTGATTTCCCAAACCACCTGTTACTTTTATAAGTCTCATATTTCTTTGTCCTTTTTTTGTTATCTGCAATATTTCAATTTACATTTCGACATTGTTTATATATAAATTGACTTCGCAAAGGTATTAATTTTATCAGAGTCTACAAACATCTTAAAAAAATATTGTTTTCTCTAATAGCAGCTTATTATCTTGTTATTATATAGTGAACTAACCGTATGAAAGAGTACAGGGTAAAGTTTAGAAGAAAGATCAGAAGATAGTATGATATATTGGTTGCCTTTCTGTGGTACAGCATGTAAGTAATGGTTCTTTTGATGGAAGTGGGTTGCTTTGTCAACGGAATCAATTTCCGGGTTTACTCTCATTAAAACTCTTACGATATTTTTTCTAAATGTCGAATGCTGTAAAGTTTAAGGTAGAGTGAATCTCTGAAATATTTTGTATTTTAGTTATGTTTTGTTAGAATATTTTTCTTGTTTTCATTATTGAGTATTATTTACAGAGAAGCACCTAAAGATACAGAAAATGATTGGTTTGATACTCTTTAAGTATGAATTAACTAGTTGGTTTTATGTTTTTTTACTGGATCTTTTTGATTAGTTATGCAGCATGGAGTGCTAGATTGTTCTTGTGCCGTGCATTTTTCACCTAGTATAATAGTGCTTCACCGATGTTTCGGCAAATATTACCGAAAAAAATTAAATATATTATCTTAGAGTTGTATGCTTGATACAGAATACGGTGCTTAGATTCTCTCTTTTAAGTGATAGGTTTGGTTTTTATCAATTATATGTGATATCTTTGCGGCTTTAAATATCCGACTATTTAGGAATGTAAAAATATATTGGATGATTTATTGGAACATTGCGAAACTATACTGTCAGGATGTGCTGGCATATTTGCAATATGATCGTGACAAGCTGATTAATTTTTATTTGTTAAACGAAAAAAATGAATTTATTATTATTGAATGCAGCCTCAGGCAGTAAACTTGAGCAAGCACTGGAGAAACTGGTAGATTTTGGAATGGACGCTGGTAAGGATATATTTGTCGCCATTCTGATATATTCAGTCGGTCGTTTTATCATTAAGCAGATTAGTGTATTAATAGCCAAAGTTCTTGAAAAACGGAAGATAGAAACCAGTGTACAGACTTTCTTGAAAAGTTTAGTGAAAATTTTATTGAACATGGTACTTGCTTTTGCCATAATCAGCAAGTTGGGAGTGGAAACGACCAGTTTTGCTGCACTTTTGGCGTCAGCCGGTGTGGCTGTAGGTATGGCACTTTCCGGCAATCTTTCCAATTTCGCAGGTGGTTTGATTATACTTGTTTTTAAACCGTTTAAAGTAGGCGATTATATAGATGGACCTGGAGTAAGTGGTACAATAAAAGAGATACAGATTTTCCATACCATACTTTCCACTCTTGATAATCGGATGATATACGTTCCCAACGGGATGCTCAGTGGAAATGCTGTGATTAATTACAGCAAACAGGAAATGCGCCGTGTTGAATGGGTATTCGGAGTAGAATATGGAGAGGATGTACAAAGGGTCAGAACCGTATTGCAACGTATTATTTATGCGGACAAACGTATTTTGGATACTCCTGCCCCTATCATTGTTTTAGGCTCATTAAGTGCGAGTAGCGTTGACATTACCGTCCGTGTTTGGGTAAAAACAGCTGATTACTGGAATGTTTTATATGATATTAATGAGATTGTTTATACGACATTTAATAAAGAAGGAATCGGATTCCCTTTCCCACAACTTACTGTGCATCAATCTTCAAAATAATAGAAACATATTCAACTTCTTAAATAAATGATCATGAAAAAATTAATTTGTTTTTTTACGATTTTCGTATTTTGGGGAATCACTGATAGTATGGCTCAGGGATTACATTTTGGGGTAAAAGCCGGTGTGCTTGGCAACAAAGCAAATATTAGTGGCATGCGTGACCAGTTTAAGGAAGAGAGTTTGACAGGATTTCAAGTAGGGCCTATGTTGCAATATCAAACAGGATTTCATGGTATCGCTTTGGACTTTTCTCTGCTGTATGTAGAGCGTGGAATCAAACTGACAAATACCTCTAACAGACGCAGCGCTGACATTAAAACACAAAGTATTGATATTCCTATAGAACTGAAATGGGAAATGGGAATATCAAATAATTTTGATTTGTTTTTGGGAGTCGGTCCTTCCTTTTCTTTTTTGGTAGACAAGGACAACTGGGGACGCAAACTTGCTCATATAGCTGTGGATGTTATAGATAAGGATCTTCCATCTATGGGATGGCGTTCGACTGAAGTCGGATTGAACTTGGGAGGTGGAGTGAAAATTGTAAATCATTTAATGGTAAGTTGCTATTATAATATAGGATTAACCCAGTCTGCCAAGCATAATATAGGAGGCAATAAGCATGATGCCATAGATCAAATTTTTGATGGTGATGTATTCGAAAGCAAAAATAGATATTGGCAGTTATCACTTGCTTATGTGTTTTAGTCAGATAATTGCGGATCGTTTTTAGCAATACAAAACTAAAAAGCGACTTTTATTATTGAGAAGGTTTGTAGTAAAACATCCAATAAAAGAGTCTGAATAACAAAGTGATTGCATCCGTGTGTGGAAAACACACGGATAGCATGAATAAATAATTTTTTTTGCAAAATGAAATTATATATTTTGATTCAACAGTTATTGAGAAGAAAATTTGTTCAATATTTTGTTCTTTTCTTCATTCTGATTTCAATTATAGCCGTCATTGCAAGTTCATTTGAAGAAATGGCCACATACAAAGTACTGTTATTCGGCATTACTTATGTATCTTCTTTTATTTTTCTTATTGAATACACAGCCCGTATCGTATCTGCACCGGCACTCTATCCCGGTATGAAAACAGCAAAGGCACGTCTGAAATATACATTCTCTTTTTATGGTTTTGTTGACTTCGTGGCAGTACTGCCTTGTGTTCTTACCTATGCATACTGGGATACGGAAGTCGTTCATGTCATTATTTTACCCTATATCTTCATTATTTTTAAGTTAATACGGCACTCGCGATCTTTCCGAATTATCGGTATGGCTCTTGCTTCTGTCAGAGAAGAACTTGAAACAGCCTACACAGCTAGTTTCATTACAATTTGCTTTTCCGCCATTTTGATGTATTATATTGAAAGGAATGCACAACCTGAAGTCTTTAAAAATATCGGTGACGGAATCTGGTGGGCCATTATTACATTTGCTACAGTCGGATATGGTGACATTTATCCCATTACCTTTTTGGGGAAATTATTGGGTTGTATTATTTGTCTGGTAGGTGTGGCAATGGTAGCCATTCCGACCGGTATCATTAGTTCTTCTTTTATCAATATCGTACAAAAGAAGGAACAAAGAGAGAAATTCAATAAGGAAGAGGAGAATAGATGATAATAAAGTTCCCCAAAAACAACTGTTGGGGAGTATATTCTTTTCTTATAGATAATTTCTATAGTCATATGAAAAACTTTGGATTCTTAAAAATAAACCATATAGTCTTTAGAATGTGCATAACAAAAGTCTGCTTGAGGTGACAACGAACTTATAATTGTTATATCTTTGCATTGTCATTGTTGAAGCAATGATAAAATAAATAATCTTTAATCAAAACTTATGATTATGAAAAAAAGTATTTTAACCGTATTGTTTGCGTTAATCTGTACTATGGGATTTTCGCAGGTGTCTTTTAATGTAAAGGCTGGTCTTAACCTTAGTAGTTATATTGGTGAGAATTCAGATCACTCCGAATTTAAACCCGGAGCACGTATCGGAGTGGGGATGGAGTATCAGTTTAATGATATGATATCTTTACAGCCTTCATTGTTCTTTTCGCAAAAGGGGGCAAAATATTCAAGTGGATTTGACGGAAATATAATAGATGCTGATGCTGATGTGAAAATTAATCAGCTCTATCTTGAATTGCCTGTTAACGTACAGTTTCGTTTTAATATTGCAGATAACACCAACCTTGTCATCGCGACAGGCCCTTATTTGGCTTGCGGAGTAGGTGGTAAGGCTAAATTCGATGGTGACGCATCCGTTGGAGGCATCCATATTAATGGTGATGACAAAATAGATACATTCGGTGATGACGGACTGGATTACAACAGATTTGATGCAGGATGGAACATCGGTCTGGGTGTGGAGTTCGGAAAGATTCTCGTAGGTCTTGATACCCAACTTGGTTTTTGCAAGGTAATGGATGGCGATGCCCCCCATAATGCAAATATAGGCATTACTTTAGGATATAAATTCTAAGCAAACTCTTTCATACCCCCTCTCCAGTCTGTGCTGGTTTGCACGGTTTTGAGAGGGGTTTTATTATAATTTTCACAACCGATGTCAGTTCTTGGCGAAAGTAAGAAAATAGCAGTAAGGTAGTTGAAAAAGTTAGAGACATTCAGAAAATAGTATAAAGGCCGCTTTACCATCATGTATGCAGGTTATTTTATCATTATTGCCAGCAAGAAACCATTTAAAACAATCATTGGGAAGGAAAAAAGAAGTAGTTTTTTTATCAAAATGTAAAATTAGACAGTATCTAAATTCTCCATAAAAAATTGTGTATTGCTTTTTTATATCTATATTTGCAATTTCAATAGTTTTATTGCCAAATGGTTTTAATATGAAACGAATTCAAGTACTGTTATTATTTATAGTCATTTCTTGTTCCATGTTTGCACAAGACAGGCTTTCTCTGTTCATAGGCAGGGCGAACAAGTATGCAGCTGTGGAGTTATCCGACTATCGGAAACGTTTATGCGTAGAATATAATATATCTAATCAATTATTGGATGATTATTACAGAAGATGTGGTAGTAATTGGGGGAATGTCGGTTTAGCTCTTGAAATAGCAAAGACTTCCGGCAGGCATATGCGGGAGGTGTGTGACTATTACAAGCGTTACCACCGGAATGGTTGGAATCGTATATTGGTAGAGATAGGCATAAAACCAGGGTCGATGTACTATGATCCATTTTATGACAGGATTCGTTATCATAGCGAATGCTGGCGTGAACATTATTGCTCTTATTGTGACCATCATGATAAGCATCATCGCAAGCATTATAAAAAACACAAGCGTCATAAACATCATAAATGGCACGATGATGACGATGATTGGGATGATGACGATGAAGACGATTAACACACTTATATATTTTTAAAAATGAAAAAGATCTTTATTTTTTTAGGACTGATGTTTGTCATGTTGAGCAGTACCTACGCTCAAAAAGGCAGACAGGCAATTGGATTTGGATTAAGTTACGGAACAGAAATTGAAAGTGCTGGATTGGGAATTAAATACCAGTACAATATCACTAATCCTCTCCGTATTGAACCTTCATTCAATTATTTTTTTGAGAATGACAATGTAAGTATGTTGGATTTAAATGTGAACTTCCACTATCTTTGTCCGGTAGCTCAAAGTGTCAAACTTTATCCGCTGTTTGGTCTGACCATGTCCAACTGGATGTTTGACATGCATGATTTGGATGTTGACTGGGATGGAGACCACGTCCATGTTGATAATGGGGATAACCATAATGAATTCCGTATCGGGGTTAATCTCGGAGCTGGGGCGGAATTCGCTTTGGGACGTAACTGGGCTATGAATGTTGAATTCAGATACCAATTGGTTGATGATTTTGACCAAGGGGTTATTAACTTCGGAGCTGCTTATCGGTTCTAAAAACATATCAATGTGTCAAAACGAAAATGACTGCTCCTAAAAGTTACAGATAGTAATTATAACACTTAAAAGGGGCGTATCAAACTCTGTCTTGAGTAATGATACGACCCTTTCTTTAGTCTTTTAGGATGCTTAAATTTCAGATTATAAGTTTATGTTTTCAAAAACTGAGTTTTGTCTCTTGAACTTTATTAAAATCACTATTTCTAGGTATTTCAGAATCTCTTTCAAACCTTTTACTTTGCAGCAAACAAATTAAATGATTTGCTGTATGAAAAAAATGGGTATAATTTATGGTTCCTCTACTGGAACTTGTGAGAGCATCGCACAGACAATAGCTGAAAAATTAGGTGTGGCATCAGTTGATGTAATTGATGCAAGTAAAATTACCACAGAAAAAGTGGAAAGTTATGATATTTTATTGTTAGGGACTTCTACTTGGGGAGACGGTGAATTGCAAGATGATTGGTATGACGCCATTAAAATGATAAAGACTGCAGATTTGAATGGTAAAATAGTTGCTCTCTTTGGCTGTGGAGATTCAGAATCCTATTGTGATACATTTTGTGACGGTATGGGAGTTATATATGACCAGTTAAAGAATTCAGGTTGCACTTTTGTGGGGGCAGTTTCTGCCGATGGGTATTCGTATTCATCTTCTATAGCGATAATCGATGGGAAATTTGTAGGTTTGGCTCTTGATGACGTGAACGAAAGTGGCAAGACTGAAGAACGTATTAACAGTTGGGTTGAAGAAATAAAGAAGAACCTGTAATTTTGACAATTGCCTTATGATAGCTTCAGACATAAACCCGGTAGAATTGAAAGTATTTCTGAATCATATTTATGAATTAAAAAAAGGAGTACGTCAGATGGTACTCTATACTACCAAGAGGAAGTATGAAGATTTTGCTGTAAAACGGCTGATCAATCAAAAGATTAATTACATAATCCAGCCCGTGGGAAATGATAAAATAAACCTGTTTTTCGGTAGAAAAGAATGCATTAATGCCATTCGTTTCCTAGTGAATCAGCCACTGAACAAATTGTCACCCGAGCAGGATTTTATTCTTGGAGCTATGCTGGGGTATGATATTTGTGTACAATGCAAACGTTATTGCGACCGTAAAGTATAATAATCTCAATTTCACGTAGTTTTAAATGTAGTAGTAAAGGGGTGTCTGAATAATTTTCAGGCATCCTTTTTCACTTTTTATGTGAACCATCTTTTTATCTATTTTGTTGCATTATTAGCATAAACCTTAAAAATGAGAAGATATGGGTAAAGAAGAAAAGAAAAAGATGGAACAAAAGGATGAGCTGACGAATAGTGGTCAGCGGTTTCCTGTTGAACAAGTGTCCAATACTGGTAAGCCTACCAAGAAGCAGGTGAAAGCAGCGGTAAAAGAGTTGAATCCTGACGTGAACAGTTTAGGAAGTAGAGGATAATTTAAAATTGAAAACAGTAATGGATATAACTGGAAAAATAGAAGAGGTAAACCAGTCGGACTCATTATTGCTGGTTGTGTTTTATGCGGATTGGTCTCCCCATTGTGAATGGATTGAACCGCTGTTACATGAATTTGAAAAACCGGTCAATATTGTAAGAGTCAATATAGAAAGTAATCGGAAAGTAGCCGATGCCTATGAAATAGAAATAGCTCCCAGCTTTGTCCTCCAACGTAAAGGCAAGATGTTGTGGGAGAAAACTGGTGAAGTATTTCCAGGAGAATTAAGGGATGTCATTGAAATGTTCAAGAATTGAGATCTGTACATCCAGATTAAAAAAGTTCCGTTGGTATACAGCTACGGGACTTTTTTTCTTGTAGGCGGTTTTGTACAATGGAAAACATATCGTACCTTTGCCAAACAATTGATTAAATTTAAGAATATATGTTCAGAAGTCATACTTGCGGAGAGCTCAGACTTTCCGATGCAGGCAAAAGTGTAACGTTGGCAGGTTGGGTACAGCGTGCACGTAAAATGGGAGGGATGACGTTTGTCGATCTTCGTGACCGTTACGGTATTACCCAATTGGTATTCAACGAAGCGGTGAATGCCGAACTTTGTGAACGTGCCAATCACTTGGGGCGTGAATTTGTTATTCAAATAACCGGTGAAGTGAACGAACGTTCAAATAAGAATATGAATATTCCCACCGGTGAAATTGAAATTATCGTATCGGTATTGAATGTACTTAATTCAGCGGTAACTCCTCCTTTTACGATAGAAGATAATAGTGACGGAGGTGATGATATCCGCATGAAATTCCGCTATTTGGATTTACGCCGTAATTGTGTGCGTAAAAATTTGGAACTTCGTCATAAAATGACAATGGAAGTGCGCCGATATTTGGACAGCAAAGGGTTTCTGGAAGTGGAAACTCCTATGTTGGTAGGTTCTACTCCTGAAGGAGCCCGTGATTTTGTTGTTCCTTCACGTATGAACCCGGGACAGTTTTATGCACTGCCACAGTCTCCGCAAACACTGAAGCAATTGCTGATGGTTTCCGGCTTTGATCGTTACTTCCAGATTGTAAAGTGTTTCCGTGATGAAGATCTTCGTGCAGACCGTCAGCCTGAGTTTACTCAGATAGACTGTGAGATGAGTTTTGTTGAACAAGAAGATATCATTTCCACTTTCGAAGGAATGGCAAAACATTTGTTCAAGGAGTTACGCGGAGTCGAGTTGAGCGAACCGTTTCTGCGTATGACATGGGCCGATGCCATGAAATATTACGGTAGTGACAAACCGGATTTGCGTTTCGGCATGAAGTTTGTGGAATTGATGGATATCATGAAAGGTCATGGCTTCTCTGTTTTTGATGATGCGGCATATATTGGTGGTATCTGTGCGGAAGGCGCTGCAAGTTATACCCGTAAACAGTTAGACCAATTAACAGAATTTGTCAAGAAACCTCAGATCGGTGCGAAAGGTATGGTTTACGCCCGTGTGGAAGCTGATGGCAATGTAAAATCCAGTGTAGACAAATTCTATTCACAGGAAGTACTTCAGCAGATGAAGGAAGCTTTCAGTGCCAAGCCGGGTGACTTGATCCTGATTCTGAGTGGTCCTGATGCTATGAAGACCCGCAAGCAGTTATGCGAACTTCGTCTGGAAGTGGGACGTCAGCTGGGACTGCGTGATAAGAATAAATTTGCTTGTCTGTGGGTTGTTGATTTTCCGATGTTTGAGTGGAGTGAAGAAGAAGGCCGTCTGATGGCCATGCACCATCCGTTCACTCATCCGAAAGAAGAAGATATTCCTTTGTTGGATACAGATCCGGCTGCTGTTCGTGCCGATGCTTACGATATGGTAGTAAACGGTGTAGAAGTAGGAGGTGGTTCAATTCGTATCCATGATTCACAATTACAAGCCAAGATGTTTGAAATTTTGGGCTTTACTCCGGAAAGAGCACAAGAACAATTCGGCTTCCTGATGAATGCATTCAAATACGGAGCACCTCCTCATGGTGGTTTGGCATACGGTCTTGATCGCTGGGTTTCTTTGTTTGCAGGACTTGATAGTATCCGTGACTGTATAGCATTCCCTAAAAATAATAGTGGACGTGATGTGATGTTGGATGCTCCCGCTGCTTTGGATCAATCACAATTGGATGAGTTGAATCTGGTCGTTGATATAAAAGAGGATAAGTAAGTTTTTTCCGCTTTTTATATAGGATATTGTATAAAAGGCCGATAACGGGACGATCCGAACAAAGCGTAGTGAATGCTGTTTCAGCTAATTCGCTACGCTTTGTCTTTTTGGTTTAAAGTAGTCCGATAAGCTGAAACAGCTTATAAACATATGAAGGAAGCATATAAAAAGTGTATGAAAGAGAAAAATACGATCAAGATAAAGAGTTATGAATCACCCTGCGGAGTGTTGCTGCTCGGTTCATTTGGCGGAAAACTCTGCCTGTGTGACTGGCAGGTGGAAAAACACTGCGATCGTGTGAATCAACGGTTGAAGCGGGTATTGTGTGCCGAATTTGAAATAAGTACGTCAGAAATAATCGAAGAATCAATAGAGCAACTCAACGAGTATTTTGCAGGACAACGCAAAGAATTTAGTGTGCCGCTTCTTTTTGTGGGCACGGATTTTCAGAAAACAGTATGGAATGAACTGTTAAAGATACCGTTTGGCAGGACAATATCTTATGGTGAAATGGCCAGGCATATCGGGATGCCCCAAGCAGTTCGTGCGGTAGCCAATGCTAATGGTGCAAATTCCATATCAATCTTTGCACCTTGCCATCGTGTGATCGGTAGTGACCACTCGCTGACAGGATATGGAGGCGGACTGTCCGCTAAAAGGTTTTTATTGGAATTGGAATCACAACCTCGGTTAATGTTATGAGCAGACAAGAAACATTTCCAATGCTATAATAATAAATAAAAAGGAATGGGTAGTGGAAATGCCCATTCCTTTTTCTCATATCTTCTTAATGAATTACCATGTTGTTCCTTGGAATACACTACTTTCGTTATAGGGAACCAGATATCCGTTCATTGTCAGCGTATTGCCTGAGAAATTTGGATTTATAGTAACACTGGCCTGATTGGTTCCGCCAGTCAGTACAATGGAAACGGTGGCCGAAACGGCAATCCCATTAATTCCATAATTATAGTACACATTACCGTCTTTATCCTGGCGCATACTTATTCCGTTCACATTTCCCTGAACCGTGACACCTCCCAAGCCGTTCGGGCTCCAGTTATACACAAAATTAGTAAAGGCGGTCTGAATAATACCTTGCCCATCGTTTACTTCCACATAATTCGTGTTAGAGGAAACAAAACGCATTATTCCATTACGGAATACAACGTTATCAGCTTCTAATACAAAAGAACCGTTTTTTAAAGCATTAATTGCTTGGACGTAGGATACAGAGTCCTGCTGAGCTTCCAAGGCTTTCTTTTCCTGACGTTCTTTCTTCCATGCTTCGCGTTTAGCGTCTTCTCTTTGTTTTCTGGTTTGTGCATTTGTCACTCCGCTGAAGCAAACAAGTAACAATGCGGCTAAAAATAATACTTTTTTCATAATTAAGCTGTTTAGTAAATCAATAATATCTTTTGAATATTCTGATAACTAAAACAGCCTTAACCATGAATTGTTTAACGAATATGTGAATTTATATAACGATAACGTTTGTATTTAATCTATAAAGCGTCGGGTTAGATTTTCAAACTCATCAATACGCCGGTCACGGAGGAAAGGCCACCAGCGACGAACATTCTCACTACGGGTCATATCCAGTTCCACTACCATATTTTCTTCATCCATATTGTTGGCTTGTGCCAGTATTTCTCCTTGAGGACCTGCCACGAAGCTATTACCCCAAAATTGGATACCATTAGTCTGACCGGAAGGATCGGGCTCATGTCCTACACGGTTCACGGCGATAACCGGCAGACCGTTTGCCACGGCATGTCCACGCTGCACGGTTACCCATGCACCTAGTTGACGGATTTTCTCTTCTTGAGTGTCTGTGCTTTCCCAACCTATAGCTGTAGGGTATATAAGAATTTCAGCACCTTTCAGTGCCATCAGCCGTGCACCTTCGGGATACCATTGGTCCCAGCAGACTTGTACACCTAGTTTTCCCAGTGATGTCTGAATAGGTTCAAATCCCAGGTCACCGGGAGTAAAATAAAATTTCTCATAATAGGCGGGATCATCGGGAATATGCATTTTGCGGTATTTCCCTGCTATACTGCCATCTTTGTCAAAAACGACGGCTGTATTGTGATATAGCCCCGGAGCACGCTTCTCGAATAACGAAGTAACCAGTACAATACCGTATCCGGCAGCCAACTCACTGTAGAAGCCGGTAGAAGGACCGGGAACCGGTTCTGCCAAATCAAACATATCCGTATCTTCTGTCTGACAGAAGTAAGGGGTGTTGTGCAACTCCTGCAATACAACCAGCTGTGCACCTGCTGCCGCCACCTGTTCTATATTGTGGTGCAGTTTGCTCAAATTGTGACGGATATCATTAGTGCATGTCTGTTGGATAATTCCTACTTTAATCGTTCTTTTCATACATATATTTATTAATATACACCTTCGGGATATTGCATGGTGACGCAATGCAGCGAGCCATGTTGCTTTATTAAAGCAGTGCAGTCAATACCTACTATCTCTCTTCCGGGAAATGCTTCAGCCAATACTTCTTTGGCGCGCATATCATTCACAGAATCAGCATAAGTAGGATAAAGCACAGCTTCATTCATTATCAGGAAATTGGCATAAGTTGCCGGCAAGCGATGATGTTCCTCATCATAAACAGCACTTGCCATAGGTAGCGGAAGCAGACGGTATGGTTTGCCGTCCAAAGTACGGAACGCTTTTAGTTCTTCTTCCATCATTGCCAGTTCCTTATAGTGTTCATCTTTTTCATTGGTGCACTTTACATACACAATGGTATCATCCGGACAGAAACGTGCCAATGTGTCCACATGGCTGTCTGTATCATCACCTGCCAGATAACCGTGTTTCAACCATAGAACCTGTTTTAAGTTAAATGTTTCTTTTAGAAAATCCTCCACTTCCTGTCGGTTCATTTCATTTCTGTTTTTAGCCAGCAAACATTGCTCTGTAGTCAGCAGGCTTCCTTTCCCATCACTTTCTATGGAACCTCCTTCTAAAATAAAATTCCGGCAGAAAACATATTCACCTTTCAGAACAGGATGGTGAAAATACAGTTCGTTATTAATCTGGTTATCATAATTTGCGGCAAACTTCATTCCCCAGCCATTAAAACAGAAATCCAGCAGCAGGGGAGTAGCGTCTTCTTTCAACAGGGTGATAAAAGCATGATCGCGTGCCCAAGTATCATTTGTGTTGATTTTTGATGTGACTAGTTTTTGGATATCAGCTCCATAATTATCTATACTATCTCTTATGGAATCGGGGTCTGGAGCCACAATCAACAAACTCTGACGTTTCAAAACCTCATAAGCTATCTTAAGAAAACAGTCATTCACTTCGTCCAACATGTATGCCCAGTCTGTGTCTTTATGGGGCCACGTTAGTTGAATCAAACTTTGTTTATGCCATTCGGCGGGTAAATAGGACATATTCATATTTTTAAATTTGTCTTGCAAAGATATGAAATAAACTTTATAGGTTAATTAGTCATCGCTTCGTTTTTGTAACGAGCTTTTCCGTCTTTTCCATAAGAACCAGCGGAACAGTTCATCCCAAGTATTGAAATCTTTTTTATACATGAGACCTACTCCTTGAGTGGTCAGGGTAGATTTAGTAAAATAGCGGTCATTGGTCTGATTATACCCTCTCAAACGGAAATCTCCGTTTTTTGTCAATAACCATATCGCTTCAAAGTCTCCTACGAAGTTGCTATTTGCCATCACATTCTCCTTATAGCCGAAGTTTCCATTTATCATCAGCCTGTTATTCAATAACCTGCCGGACAACATAGCTTCTGCTTCCACATCTGTCCAACCTTTTTCACCGGTACTCAGGTTGGCGCCTATGTTCCAGTTTTTATTGCCCATCCATTGGGACAACATATTGTTCAGCTGACCGGAAAGTGTACTGAAGGCTAAAGAACTGGTCGCATTAGAGGATTGGTCATTATTGGCATAATCATAGGTGTAGAACTTACCAATTCCCAGCAAGTAAATAATCTGTGTATTCATTTGTTCTTCCGTACTGGTAGCACTACGTACCAATTCCCGGTCTTCCTCGCTTACAGTGGGCAGTTCCAAATCGAATTTAATATCCGGATTGGATAAATTTCCAGTCAGATTCATCAGACAGTTTACCTTCACCGTACCTTGGTTGCGCGAGGGATCTACTACCAAATCACTTAAAGAAGCAGAATTAACCGTGTATACCGCCTGTAAATCAAGATTCGCCTGATAAGGGTCACCTGAGAAAGTCACCGTGCCACCTGATTTCAAGGTAAAGTCCTTGCGTATTACTTCCTGCATGCTTAGTTTATACATACCTTGATCTATGACATAGCTACCGAACATACGGAAATCACCTTTATTGAAAAAATTCACTTGCAGGTTTCCATTTCCGGTTGCTGTAATATTATCTCCCGCTACAGGATCCATGATAATTTTCATGGTAGCGCTGGGAGTTGCTTCTATCAACATGTTGATGCGGAGATCCATAGGAGGTCCGTCGTCCTCTTTAGTCTTACGCACATTAGAGTGGTGGTAAAGATTGGTTTCCACATTATCGTGAATGCGCTTGGGGGTTTTGTCTACAAAAGTGATAAACTGATTGCTTGCTGCTTCCGTGGTTACTCCGGTTATATAAGTGAAGCTGGTATTGTTGCCTGTGGTCAGTGAAGCGTCCACTGTCATCGCATTATTTCCACCATCCAGTACCACATTTCCTGTACCATATACTTTTCCGTAAAAAGGCATATTCCCGGCTTCGTAGGTATTGTACATCAACAGGTTGTTGCCTCGTATATTGAAATGGTACATCAGATTTTTCAGCTTTGTGTGATGCAGATAACCATTTACCAGTCCGTCATGTCCCTCACGGTCATAGACTTTTACATTCCTGAAATCCAGACTGCCCGAAGATATATGTATGGAGTCATCCCGGATTTGGAAATAAGTGTTCAACACATCAATTTTAGCATCCATTTTGGCCCTCACTTCACCTTCCAGATCCAAATGCTTGAAATCGCCATATAAACGGACATTTCCGTTGACACGGCCATTTATTTCACTGAAAATTCCTTCTATAAAAGGTTGTAAGAATCCCAGATTGGTACTATCTGCCCGAATCGACAGATCAAGACCTTTTAACTTGGGAGAGACATACCCTGTCACATGAGTGGAGGAAATTCCTTTTTCAGCTATTTGGGCATCCAGTCGTACTCCGCCCAATTCCTTATCCCATACACCTGCAATGTCGGCTTCTCCTAATAAAGAACGGTTCAGACAGAATTTGTGCACATTCAGACGGGTCCGCATCACCGGGTTCTTCATGACACTTTTCAGATGAACCTTTCCGGTTACAAGTCCGCCGAACTCTACATCGTCAAACTGCACAATATCCAGTACATAGTCCAGCTTGATATTTCTCAAATCCACCCGGCAGGAATCACTTTCCTTCTTGGTCAGTTTACCATCTATCCTTAAATATTGGTCCTCATGTTCAAACAGGAAATTGTCAATGAATACGCGTCCCGAATCTATGGCGATATGCGAGGGATGAATGTTCCATACCGTATCATTCAGCACTACTTTTGTGGGCTGTATGTTTATATCTGCCTGAAGAATAGGGTGGGGACCTTCCGTTTTGAAGAAACGGGTATCGGCGGCAAATTTACCACCGTAAGTCACATCAGTATTGTTCCCCCAGTTAATTGTTGTTTCCAAATGATCGTTTTTGGCATTGGCTTCCACCGAGAAGTTAAGCATTGCACCACTTTTCATCAGCATACCGCCTCGCAGTGAACATTTGAACCGGTCAGAAGGATTCTCACAAAATAAAACGCCCGAATCATAACGTGTTCCATTGTATCTGAATTCCGGAAAATGTCCTTCTACGTGCAACTTTTCCTCGCCGTCGTTAAAATATCCTTTTAAAGATGCCGGCAGGTATAATTCCAATGGAATCTGAAATAATTTGGATAGCACTTCGGTATTTTCCAGGCAGATATCAAACTGGAAGTTATTGTGAGGCTCAGGCATATTATCCTTTATAGTCAGTAAGGACGGAATATAGCGTTGTACCGTCTTTACCACGCTGGCCGGAATGGTGTGGTAGGAATAGTCACCTCGTATCACCGCTGTCATGAAGGATGAATTTATGCGCAACTCTTTTTCACCGCTTACCTGTCCGGCTGTAATAGTCAGATTGTCAAGGAAACACCCTCCTTCATCGGGAGCGTTTAATTGCAGGCTGTCCAATGAAATGCGCCCGTTCATGTCGTCAATGGATTTGCCGGTGAAATCAGCAGTGAGGCCCAGTGAAATACTGGCATTCTCATATTTGTCCGACAGATGGAGGTCGTGAGGGCGCAGGTTCTTTACGGATGCCTTCAGGTTAAAGTCAGGGATTGTTTTGGCAACATTGAAATTACCGTCTATCTGGACAGAACCGTTTGCGTCGTCCATGGATAAGCGCCCGTTAAAGCCTCCGTCCTTATATACGCCATCCAACATGATATTTTCATATTGATATTGACTATATTCAAAGGAAGATATGATTCCTTTGATGTATGATTCCGGATATCGGTTCTTATAGTTGAAACCTTTCAGTTCCACATTGAAATCCACCTTGCCGAATTTCTTTTCCTGATTAAGTAATTTTCCCAAATCCAAGTCTGCACTCGCCACACTACCCGAATAGGTTCTGCTCATACTTTGTTCATCAATGCTCATCATCACGTCCGTTTTCACCATGCCTGCCCCTGTATGGAACAAGCCTGTCAGTGTGAGATCATGCAGATAGCCCGCCGCTTCCCCGTTAAAACGAATATAGTCCAAACGTTGCAAAATGGGAGGAACCTTTCCCGTCAGGTTCGTCATCAGAACGTTTATGCCCTCTTTTGTCATGGTCAAGTTACCCAGTTTGCCGTAAATGTACATATCCATGCCTGCATCCCAGTTACTTAAGGCAGCTTCCCCTGCAATCATCAATCCGTGGTGGTTAGTCAGCCGCAGGGTGGGGCAGTCCAAATGTTTGCCGTGACCGGAGAAAACCAGATTTAGATCCAACGGTTCTTCAAAGCGTGACAAGGCAGGCACAAAAGGAGCCAAATCTTTCAGTATAACGGAAGCCTTCAAAGAGCCGTCATATCTTACATTTTCTGTCATTTGGGGCAATTCGGGCAGGCTGTCATACTTCAAGGTCAGACTGTCTATCTTTAAAGCAGTATTTGAAAGCTCCACTCCAAAATCCTTAATATCCAAACGTTTATTGTTGGCTGTAACTTTCATGGCGAACTTCTGCAATGAAAAACCACATTGTTCGTCAAAGCTGACCCGCCGGATGGCGGCATTCAACGAGTCGCTGCGCAATGCCTTCAGTGAAAGCGTTGCTGCGAGATTCTTCACCGATAGATGATGGGCATTGAACTTTCCGGGAGTTTCCGGTTCCGATAATATATCGTATGTCACTCTGCCACGCCTTATCAGCACGGAATTAATTCGTAAATCCAAATTAGATTTTGTTTTAACCGTATCTTTGGACGCGAAAGCGTCTAACACAAACTGGAAATTAGGGGCAGATTCCGGAGTTTCCCGGTTCAAATTGACCGTAAATCCAAAAAGCTGGACACTGCTGATGGTGACTTTACCGTTCAATAAAGGCAGAAGGTCGAATTTTGCCGATAAGCGGGCTACTTTCAGCATCTCCTGGTTCTTCCGGTCATGCAAAAGGACATCTTCCACAATGATACGGTTCAGCAAACCCATATCAATCCGTCCTACAGAAACCTCCGTATTCAGTATGTTTTTTAATTCCTTAGTTACAAAAACAGATAATTTGCCCTGAACATACGGTATGTTCAGCAGCACAATTATTCCCAGGTAGACACCAATCAGTGTACCTAGCAGAATACGCACAGTGTATTTAAGACTCTTACTAGAAATCATTGTTTATTTTGGGCTAACAAAAATACGAATAACGTATGACGTAGCCCAAAATAAACGATTTTTTTTACTTGTTTTTATGCAATCTTTTCAACTCGAAGGAGAAAATGACACGGAAACATCCGATAATAAGGAAAGTGATGGACAGCATATAGAGCACGGTAACAGCACCAAGTCCAGGTTGCCAGATGATAGCCATAGAGCAAAGAATAGCCAGAATGCCAAACACCAGATACCACCCCCAGTCCTTTGTGCCATAGCGTTTCAAATCTGTGGAATAGCCACACAATGTAAACCCTCTGAACATCAGCCAGAGAGCAACAATAAACGGAATCAGTTCCATGCTGACCAACGGATAGAATACCAGATAAATACCTATCAGCAAATCAATAATACCTCCGGCAAGATACCATCCCCAACTACTGATTGTTTTTTTGTTTCCGGCAGCAAAAAAAACTTCCAGAACGCCACTGACCAGAATCGAGATACTGAAGATGACACTCAGTGCCACATAACTGCTCACAGGAGCGAACAATAAGCATAGTGCTACCGCAATGTAGAGCAAGCCCAGCAACAGGGACATCCACCAATTTTTTACAGCGTAGCCTAAGCCACCAACTAATTCATTCATATTTGTTAAGTTTTAGGTTATAATTTGAACTAATAACGCCCCCCCTTGCAAAAAGGTTTACCTGCAAATACAAAAAAAGTCTTTAAATACCGCCGATTGACTTTTAGAACTCAAAAAATATTCCGAACTTTGCACGCTGAAAACCAAATTGATAGTTCTATTTACATTTTGAATAAAAATTGAATAAAAAAGAATGAAAGATAACAAAATCCCTTCACCGTTAGTATCCCTTTTACCCGTATTCGTACTTATTTTATTATTGTTTGTCACTATCCGTACATTTGGAAGTGATGCCTTGTCCGGTGGCAGCCAAGTCTGTCTGCTAGTGGCTACAGCTGTTTGTGTGCTGATAGGTATGGCGGGATTCCGTCGTCCGTGGAAGGACTTCGAACTGGCTGTCACCAATAATATAGCCGGGGTAAGTACCGCACTTATTATCTTGCTGATCATCGGAGCTTTGTCCGGAGCATGGATGGTCAGCGGTGTAGTCCCTACATTAATATATTATGGCATACAGGTTATTCATCCTCATTTTTTCCTGGTATCCACTTGCATTATTTGTGCGGTAGTATCTGTCATGACAGGCAGCTCATGGACTACCATCGCCACTATCGGCATCGCACTGATGGGAATAGGGAAGGCGCAAGGTTTCAGTGAAGGTTGGATTGCAGGTGCGATTATCTCCGGAGCCTATTTCGGTGATAAAGTTTCTCCGCTTTCGGATACCACCATTCTGGCATCGTCCGTAACGGATACACCGCTGTTCACTCACATCCGTTACTTGATGATTACCACCGTTCCATCACTTGTCATCACTTTGATAATCTTTACCATAGCCGGATTGTCACATGAAGCCACTGATACCGGTCATATCGCCGAATACACCCGTATATTGAGTGATAAGTTCCATATTTCATGGTGGTTGATGATTGTCCCCGTTGTCACAGCGATACTGATTGCACGTAAAGTGCCTTCCATCATCACTCTATTTGTTTCTACGGCTCTGGCTACCGTCTTTGCCTTGATTTTCCAGCCCGGACTATTATGCGAAATCGCCGGACAAGGAGTCGAAGGGATTGCCGCCTTGTTCAAAGGAGGAATGGGAATGCTTTATGGTGGAACCCAATTGGAAACCGGTAATGCGGAAATAAACGAACTGATATCCACTCGCGGAATGGCGGGTATGATGAATACCATCTGGCTGATTATCTGCGCCATGTGTTTCGGAGGGGCGATGACAGCCGGAGGAATGCTCGGCAGTATCACTTCTGTCTTTGTACGTTTTACGAAAAAGCGGGTAGGAATGGTGTCATCCACAGTTGCATCGGGCTTGTTCCTGAATCTTGCTACAGCAGATCAATATATATCCATTATCCTGACGGGTAATATGTTTAAAGACATCTATAGTGCAAACGGTTATGAAAGCAAACTGCTGAGCCGCACGACGGAAGATTCTGTTACAGTCACTTCGCCATTGATACCCTGGAATACATGCGGTATGACACAGGCTACTATCCTTAGTGTTCCCACCATTGTGTATCTGCCTTACGCATTCTTTAACATTATCAGTCCCTTGATGAGTATCACAATTGCTATACTGGGATATAAGATAAAGAAAAAAGCAGAACAGCCGGGCCTGTCATAATAATGATAGGAGCTGATGATTATATATCTTTCACGTGAAAGATTAGCAGGGTTCAAAAATAACTTGTACATTTACCCACCCTAATAAATCATTTTATATTTTTACAATAATATGAAGAAACACATCACATTCGCTCTTCTGTTTGCGGCTGCATTGACAGCCCAGGCACAACAGGGAGGCATTTCAGGTGAAATGCTGAATCAAATCAAACAAAGTTATAAGGCAACCCCTGCCGACAAAGCCATCCGTAACGCCTTAGGCGGAACAAGTATCAACACGTTGGCATTGAACCAGGAGAACCGTGCCGATTTTGATACGGAGTTTTCACACAAGGTGCTATCCAAGGGAATAACCGACCAACAATCTTCCGGTCGTTGCTGGCTTTTTACCGGACTGAACGTGCTCCGCAGCCAGATGATTGCCAAATACGGACTGGATGAGATGGAGTTCTCACAGAACTACTGCTTTTTCTACGACCAATTAGAAAAAGCAAACTTATTCTTACAGGGAATCATTGATACCAGTGGAAAGCCCATGGACGATAAAATGGTGGAATGGCTGTTCAAGCATCCCTTAAGCGATGGGGGACAATTCACAGGAGTCTCGGATATTATAGAGAAATACGGACTGGTCCCCAAGAGTGCAATGGTGGAAACTTTCAGCAGTGAGAATACCGGAAAGATGAGTAGTCTGATAGGACTGAAACTGAAGGAATTTGGTTTACAACTACGCGAAGCCGCCGCTACCGGAGCGAAGCCGGCCGAACTGGAAAAGAAAAAGACAGAAATGCTGGGAACGGTTTATCGTATGCTGGTGCTGACCCTTGGCGAACCTGTTTCCACCTTTACATGGAGTCTGAAGGGTGGGGAAGCGAAAGAATATACTCCGGTGTCTTTCTATAAAGAGTTTTTGGGAAATGATTTGACCAATAACTATGTAATGCTGATGAATGATCCCAGCCGCGAGTTTTATAAATGTTATGAAATAGATTTTGACCGTCACCGTTATGATGGCAAGAATTGGACTTATGTAAATTTGCCGATAGAGGATATTAAAGAAATAGCCATAGCTTCCATCAAGGACAGTACCATGATGTATTTTTCTTGTGATGTAGGCAAGTTCCTTGATAGTAAACGTGGCTTGCTGGACCCTGATAATTATGATTACGAATCATTGATGGGAACTACTTTCGGTATGGACAAGAAACAACGTATCCAAACTTTCTCCAGTGGCAGCAGCCATGCCATGACCTTGATGGCGGTGGACTTGGATAAAGCGGGAAAGCCGAAAAAATGGATGGTGGAAAACAGTTGGGGCAGTGCCAGTGGATACAGAGGACACCTTATCATGACAGATAAATGGTTTGATGAATATATGTTCCGTGTGGTGGCAGAAAAGAAATATGTTCCTGCCAAGGTGCTGGATATTTTAAAACAGAAACCAATCCGTCTTCCGGCATGGGACCCGATGTTTGCTGACGAAGAATAAGCGTTATCTCTCTACATTGTATATAATTTAAGCGGACTGTACAGAAAAGAAAGACTGTACAGTCCGTTTTTTTATTCTAAGGCATTGTGTATGTCTGTCATTTTTACTTCTCTCTTGCAAAAAGAAACATAATAGGGAAAATAGGTTTGTTGCAGTGATGAGTTATTGTATAATAGGCTTGCAGAAAGGTGTTTCTTGCATATTTAGGTATAATAAAAAATGGGAATCTCTTCGTAAGAGAACCCCAAAGTCAAGTTAGATCTCTGATATAATAAAAAGCGCTCATTCATAGGAATTTCCAGATAGAATTCGTTTCTTTGCGGTCAGAAACCATAAAATCATCTTTATTATGTCATCCCGCTTTGTAAACCCTTTCACGGATCTCGGCTTCAAGATAATCTTCGGACAGCCTGCCAGCAAGGATCTGCTGATAATCCTGCTTAACGAACTGCTGTCAGGTGAGCATCACATTGAAGACCTGACGTTTCTGGACAAGGAGGACCGTTCGGAGAATATTCACGACAAGGGCATCATCTATGACCTTTACTGCCGTACCTCTACGGGCGAGTACATCATAGTGGAGATGCAGAATCGTTGGCATAGCCATTTCCTGGACCGTACGCTTTATTATGTGTGCCGTGCGGTGAGCCGCCAGATGGAGAATCCGTCCTCTAAAGAGGTATGTGTTCCCGACACTCCGTTGGAGGGGGATTGCGGTCTGCTCAGGGAAGAAGAGGCTTCTTACGGTCTCCGTTACAGGCTTCCTGCCGTGTACGGCATTTTCCTGATGAATTTCAAGGAGGATGGTCTGGAAAGCAAGTTCCGTACCGACACGGTGGTTTCCGACCGGGACAGCGGTCGTGTGGTGAACCGGAATTTCCGTCAGATTTATCTCCAGTTTCCTTATTTTACGAAGGAACTGGACGAATGTTCTACTTTATCCGATAAACTAATGTATGCACTGAAGAATATGAACAACTGGAACAGAATGCCCGATGCGCTGAAAGAACAGGTTTTCAGCCATCTTGACCGCCTTGCCGCCAAGGCTCACCTGTCTGAGGGTGACCGTATCGCTTATGATAAGGCGGTGGACCGTTATAACGTGAGCCGTATTGTGGAAAATGATATCCGTGAACAGGCTGTCGCGGAAGGAAAAGCGATAGGAAAAGCGGAAGGAAAAGCGGAAGGAGAGGCGGAAGGACGTTTGAAGGAGCGTTTGGAAATCGCCCGTAAACTGAAAGAGAACGGTTTTTCCATAGCGGATATTGTCCGGGTTGCCGGACTTTCAGCGGAAGAAATTGATAAGCTGTAACGGTGTGCACGATTGATTGTACTGCTAGGTGATTTGCTTCTGTTTTGTAGAAAGATGAATGGTGGGTAGGGTAAATTAGAATGATGTCAATGTCGGTTCTCTATAGGGCTATCGTATACGATTAGTATGGTAGTCTGTAGATTGAGTAAATTCATTATTGTAAAACCTTTCTACAAAGAAAAACAAATCATACGTAAGGGCATTCTCCATGCAGTTTCCCCCAAAGAAGAAACTGCATGGTGATTGCCACTTTCTTTATTATTTCTCCAAGTACCCGAATACCCCCTCCGCATCGAAACACGGACAAGCCTTCGGGATACTTCCCGGCATATCCCTGTGTCCCCTTATCCGGACACCGGGAAAGATTCTCACCATCCGCATCAGCAACAAAATAAATTGTTCCGTCTGTTCCGGTGTCCGGGTATCTGCCGGACGTCCGTCCGCATCCAGCCCGCCCTCATAGCAGATGCCTATGCTGCAACGGTTCCAGGGGCGGCAGTGCGCACCCACTTCCAGAAGCTTGCGGTGCTGGGTCACACTTCCGTCACGACGGATATAAAAATGATACCCCACCGTGCGGAAACCTCGCGTCTTGTGGTCACGGAGCAGTTGCTCGGCGGTGTAATCCCGGGTGGAGCGTGTGGCGCTGCAATGAATGACGATATATTTCACGGAAGCGGAGGATGCCATCATCGGGCCGTCCTCTTGAGTGAGGAGAGCACGTTCGTTCGGGATCTCTTCCTCACCGATTATCATAGGGAAAGTTTCTTGAATCATGGTTGAATTGAAATAGGGAATTAAAAATTAAAAAGTGTCATGCGATGGGCCAGGGGGCTTTTTAAAAGAGAGTGGTGCAACTGGTTACGCCCAAGGCGGTGAGCGCTGCTATGGCAGCTTGGATAATGGCGTGCAGAATTTGCTTCCAGGTGATTTTCTTTGAATTGTTCATAGGGATATTTGTTTTAAAGGATTTGTTTTTTCTGTCATTCCGGACAAAGACGAGGAATCTGTGGGCATAAAAACGATTGCATTCAGATGCATTCAGATTCTTCACTTTGTTCAGAACAACAGTTTTATTTCAGAAAGGCAGATCTTTACAGAAATACAGGTCTACTTCAGAGTAACCGTTTCATTTCAGAAAGGCAAAATACTATCAGACTTCAGAAGCCCGGAAAGTTCAGGCGTTTTCTTCCGTCTTGTCGTCTGGTCCGGAAGCCTCTCCCGTCAGGTCCACGGTGTTTTTCCCCGCTTTCAGGGCTTTAACCACCAGCTTGGCAGCCTTTCGGGTAGGGACCAGGTTGAATACGCTGTCTTTCAGCAAGCTGAGGAAACGGGTCCCGGCTTTCCAGCGCACGTTCAGGTCTTCCACATGGATGGCGGGATTGTATGTTTCCAGTGATTCGGCTCCCATGCTGTTGATATGAATGGAGAAAGTGCCCAGATCGCCCATCTGGATGCGTTGTCCTGCCAGAAGCTGCTCCCGCATACAGTCCACCGCTTGGATCAGGACCGCCTGGATGTCGGCACGGTTGTATTTGGAGCCGTGAGTCGAGATATGCTCGGCAAACTTGTCCAGCACATCAGGTGCGTAGCATCCAGATATGCCTGACCGCATTGAAAACTGATGACCTGAGAAATGTCGCCGGAAACAAACCGGTGCAGAGTACGTCCGTGCTTCCGGAAGCCCAGGGGCTTGATCCTCTTATAAACCTCGGATTCGATATAATCGATTTGCTGCGTTACGAAGCTCGCGCTCATATCATTGCCCTCCGTTCTGGCATTTTCCTCTTTTTGTGCAGGAACTCCTTTGCTGCGCCCGCAGAGATTCGACGGTCTGCAAATCTTTTTTATCATATTCGGGTATAAAAAGTCCACCGTAATTCCTTCAGAATTACGGTGCGGCCCGGTTCCCCAACCTGCTGGTGAACGGCTCCTCCGGCATTGCCGTGGGTATGGCCACCAATATTCCGCCCCACAACCTGCGGGAGGTCATCGGCGCGTGCATCTGCGTGCTGGATGACCCCAACGCCACCCTCAGCGATCTGATGGAGCACGTCAAGGGCCCCGACTTCCCCACGAAGGGTATCATCATGGGCCGCAGCGGCATTCGCGCCGCCTACGCCACCGGACGGGGCCGCCTGATGGTCCGCGCCCGTCACGAGTTCGAGGAGTTCGGAAACGGCCGCATCCGTATCATCTTCACGGAGCTGCCGTATCAGGTGAACAAGCGGATGCTCATCAAGGCCATCGCCGATCAGGTGGAGGACAAGCGCATCGAAGGCATCTCCGACATCCGCGACGAATCCGACCGGAACGGTATGCGCATGGTCATTGAGCTGAAGCGCGACGCCAATCCGCAGGTGGTGCTGAACCGCCTGTTCGCCCAGACCCAGCTCCAGACCACGTTTGCCATCAACATGCTGGCGCTGGTGGAGAACCAGCGGCAGCCGAAGATCCTGTCCCTGCGGCACATCATCGACGAGTACCTGAAATTCCAGGAGGAGATCATCGTCCGCCGGACGCGCTTCGACCTGAAGAAGGCGCAGGAGCGCGCCCACCTGCTGGAGGGTCTGCTGGTGGCGCAGGACAACATCGACGAGGTCATCCGCATCATCCGCAGCAGCTACGACAACGCCAAGGAAAACCTGATGTCCCGCTTCGGTCTGGACGACGTGCAGGCGCAGGCCATTCTGGACATGCAGCTCAAGCGTTTGCAGGGGCTGGATCGGGAGAAGCTCCAGACCGAGTACAAGGAGTTGGAGGAGAAGATCGCCTATTTCCTGCGGGTGCTCAGCGACGAGGGGCTGGTGAAGTCCATTCTCAAGGAGGAGCTGACCGCCATCGCCGACAAGTTCGGCGACGACCGCAAGACGGAGATACAGGACGTGGAGGACGAGCTGGACATCGAGGATCTCATCGAGGAGGAGCAGTGCGTCTTTACCCTGACGGAGAACGGCTACATCAAGCGCACGCCGGTGTCCGAATACGCCGCCCAGAGCAAGGGCGGCATGGGCAAGAAGGGCATCACCACCCGGGACGAGGACACCGTGGTGGACGTGTTCACCGCGTCTACCCACGACTATATCCTGTTCTTTACCGACACCGGCAAGGTCTACCGCAAGAAGGGCTATCAGATCCCTGAGAGCGGCAAGGCCGCCAAGGGCGTGAACATCGTCAACATTATTCAGGTGGAGACGGGCGAGCGGGTGCAGGCCATGCTCCACTTCCGGGAGACGGGGGACGAGGAGCTGTATCTGTTCATGACCACCCGCGACGGCACCGTGAAGCGGCTGGAGGTCAGCGCCCTGAAGAATCTGCGCAACAACGGCATCCGCGCTCTGACGCTGGACGAGGGCGACCAGCTGATCTCCGTGGTGGAGACGCGGGGTCACGACCGGGTGCTCATCGCCACCCACGACGGGCAGGCGGTGTGCTTCGACGAGACGGATGTGCGCGCCATGGGGCGCGTGGCCGTGGGTGTCCGGGGTATCCGGCTGCGGGAGGGCGACTACGTCATCGGCGCCGCCCGCGCCGACGAGGGCAAGACCGTCCTCTCCATCACCGAGAACGGCTACGGCAAGCGCACGCCCATTGAGGAGTACCGCGTCACGGGACGCGGCGGTCTGGGCGTGAAGAACTACATGGTCACGGACAAGACCGGCGACGTGGTGGGCATGAAGGTGGTGGACGGCACGGAGGATCTGCTGCTGGTGACGGCGGCGGGCATCCTGATCCGCACCCCTGTGGAGAATATCCGCGTGGCGGGACGCGCCACGCAGGGCGTTATCGTCATGCGCTTCAAGGAGGAGGGCGACCGGGTCATCTCCCTGGCGCTGGCCGATCCGGAGGAAAAGCAGCCCGAGCCGGAGGAGGCCTCCCTGTGAGCGCCCCGGCGTGGGACATCATCGCCCGGATAGAGACGCCCTTTGACCAGAAGTTCGGCGTGCCGCGGCAGAGCGGCATCGCCGACTGCCCCGGACGCGTCGTGTTCGAAAAGCCCTTCCGGGACGCGGACGCGGTGCGGGGTCTGGAGGGCTTCAGCCACATCTGGCTGATCTGGCAGTTTGACCGGGCGCTGCGGCAGGGCTGGTCGCCCACCGTGCGCCCGCCCCGGCTGGGCGGCAACGAGCGCGTGGGCGTGTTCGCCACCCGCTCGCCCTTCCGCCCCAACGGGCTGGGGCTGTCCGCCGTGGAGCTGGAGCGTGTGGCGCTGGACGAGCCGGATGCCCCGGTGCTGTACGTCCGGGGCGCGGACATGGTCAGCGGCACGCCCATTCTGGACATCAAGCCCTACCTCAGCTATGCCGACAGCTATCCCGACGCCTCCGGCGGCTTCACCGGCGGCGACGCCGGGGGGATGCTGACGGTGGACTTTCCGCCGGAGCTGCTGGCGCGGTTCGACAGCGGGCAGCGCCACGGGCTCATCAGCGCGCTGGCCGCCGACCCGCGTCCCCGGTACCAGGACGACCCGGAGCGGGTGTACGGCATGACCTACGGCGGGTGGAACGTGCGCTTCACCGTGTCCGACGGCACGGTGCATGTGATCGCCGTGGAGGGTTAGGGGCGTCGGAGACGCCGTCCCCTACAAGGCACCATGCACCTTCGATAAGGAGTACCAATGAAAACCATAACTATCTACACAGACGGACAAGCCGGCTTCGCCGCTTGAAAAATGCCCCCACTCGCTCGCCGCTGAAGCGGCAACCGCTCGGGGATGGCGAGCAAGCGCCGTCGGGGTCGGCATGGAGCAAAGCACGAATACAGCAAGGAACAGACTACTATGAAAACTGTCACCATTTACACCGACGGAGCTTGCAGCGGCAATCCCGGGCCCGGCGGGTGGGGAGCGATCCTCCGCTACCGGGACACGGAGAAGGAACTGTCCGGCGGCGCGGCGGAGACCACCAACAACCGCATGGAGCTGACCGCCGTCATCGAGGCGCTGCGCCTGCTGCGGGAGCCGTGCATCGTGGAGCTGTATTCCGACAGCAAGTACGTCATCGACGCGCTGAGCAAGGGCTGGGCGCGGGGCTGGCAGGCGCGGGGCTGGGTGAAGTCCGACAAAAAGCCGGCGCTGAACCCCGACCTGTGGGAGCAGCTGCTGGCGCTGACGGAGGTGCATCAGGTGCGCTGCCACTGGGTGAAGGGTCACGCCGAAAACGAGCACAACAACCGCTGCGACCAGATGGCCGTGGCGGAGAGCAAAAAATTCCGATAAATGCAAGTGAATTCACAAAATGTTCATCTGGATTTCATGATTCGGTCAATTTTGTGGGGTAATATAGCATCATCAAAAGGAATTACTCTTCCTGATGTGATTTTCTCTCTCTCCTAACACAAACACACAACGAGGGCGCCCCCACCATCCGGTGGGGGCGCTTTCGGTCGTATAGGGAACTGCGTCCGGGACATGGGTCTGTAGGGGGCGGCGTCCCCGACGCCCCGCCCATTGCCGGTGCCCCGCGTGAAAAAAAGAAACCGTCACCCTGCCCGGTGACGGTTTCTTCGTATTTTTACATATCCACGACTTCCAGTTCCCTCTCGTCCACCTTGCGCAGGTCGCGCCTGTTCATGATCTCGTACATGCAGGGCACCACGAACAGCGTCATCAGCGTGGCGTACAGCAGTCCGCCGATGCACACCACCGCCACCGGCTGCATCAGGGCGGTGCCGGCGTTCTTGGCCGCGGCGGTGACGATCAGACCCAGAATGGTGGTGAGACTGGTCATCAGGATGGGGCGCAGACGGGTCACGCCCGCGTCGATGATGGCCTCACGGCGCTCCATGCCCGCCAGACGCTGCTGGTTGATGTAGTCCACCAGCACGATGCCGTTGTTGACGATGATGCCCACCAGCATCACGAAGCCGATCAGACTGATGACCGACACCTCGATGCCCGTCACCAGCAGCGCCAGGAAGCCGCCGGTAAAGGCCAGCGGGATGGTGAACATGACGATGAACGGGGATTTCAGCGACTGGAACTGCGCCACCATGATGAAATACACCAGCACCACGCCCAGCAGCAGCATCAGCAGCAGCTGTCCCATGGCATCCATGATCTGCTCGTTCTCACCGTTGAACTCCACGGTGATGCCGTCGGGCAGCGCGGCGCTGCCCAGCGCCTGCCGCGCGGCGGAGGTCACATGGGTGACGTTGTAGCCGTCGGCTACCGTGGCGGTGACGGTGACGCACCGGCGCTGCTGGTCGCGGGAGATGGTGTTCATGGACACCGTCTCCTGCACCTTGGCCACATCGCCCAGCTTGAAGGTGCCGTCGTCCTTCTCCGTATCATCGCTGCTGCCGGACAGCTGGCTCAGGGCGCTGCTGCCCGCGCTGCCGCCCATGGCGGAGGACAGGGTCGCGTCCGGCGTGATCTCCAGCTCCAGCAGCTTCTCACGGGTGACGGTGCTGCCCTCCACCGCGTCCACGCTGAGCGCCATGCTCTCGCCGCCCAACGTCACGTTGGAGACGCTGGTGCTGCTCTGCAGCGCCGCCGCCACCTTCATGTAGATCTGCGCCACGGTCATGCCCTTTTTGGCCGCCGCCACGCGGTCGACCACCACCTGCAGCGCCGGGGCGGATTCGTCCAGACCGTCGTCTACCTCCGCCACGCCGTCCACCTGCTCCAGCCGCTTGGCAAGAGCCTGGGCGGCGGACTGCAAGTCCTCCATATTGTCGCCGAACACCTGCAGCGACACGCCGCTGCCGGTCATCATGCTCATCATGCTGCTCATAACGCCGCTGGCCGTGACCTCGCAGGGCAGGTCGGCGCACAGGGCGGTGATCTCCTTGGCCGCGTCGGAGCCGAAGGTGCCCTCCGGCATGGTGATGTAGCCCTCCACATCATAGCTGCTGCCGGAGGAGCCGCCCATGGCGGCGCCCATGTTCAGGCCGCCCATGGTGCCGCCGCCCATCATAAAGCCCACGTCCTGTACGTTGTCAACGGTCATGACCCGCTCCAGCACCGTGTCCGCCAGCTCCACCGCCTGCCGGCGGGTGGTGCCCTCCGGCATGGTGACGGTCAGGGACAGGTTGTTCATGTCCATCTCCGGCATGAACGTAAAGCCCCGCATCACCGCCGCGCCCGCGCTTGTCACCAGCAGAACCAGCGACAGCAGCAGCACACCGGCCTTGTGATCCAGCGCGAAGGTGATGGCCTTGCGGTAGGCGGGATAGATCTTATCCAGCAGCCCCGGCTTCTGCACCATCTCCCGGCGCAGCATGCCGCCGGCCATGGCCGGCACCAGCGTCAGCGCCACCAGCAGGCTGGCCAGCAGAGAATAGGTGATGGTCAGCGCCAGATCGGTGAACAGCTGGCGGGTCAGACCCTCCACGAACACGATGGGCGCGAACACGCACACGGTGGTCAGGGTGGAGGCCGTCACCGCGCCCAGCACCTGCTGCGCGCCGGACACCGCCGCCTGAATGACGGTGGCGCCCTTCGCCCGCAGGCGGTAGATATTCTCGATGACCACCACCGAGTTGTCCACCAGCATGCCCACCGACACGGCAAGGCCGCTGAGGGAGATCATATTGATGGTCACGCCGGTGAAGTACATGAGCACCACGGCAAAGATCACGCTGACGGGGATAGACACCAGCGTGATGACGGTGGGACGCCAATCCCGCAGGAACAGGAACAGCACCACCACGGAGAACAGCGCGCCCCACAGCAGCGAGGAGGTGATCGTCTCCACGATGAGATAGATGTAGTCGCCCTGATCCATCAGGGGCGCGAAGGACAGGCCGTCGTACTGCGTCTCCAGCTCCGCGAAGCGGGCGTTTATGTTGTCGGACACCTCCGCCGTGGCGTAGTTGGACTGCTTGGTGAAGGTGACGAGGATGCCGTTTTCCCCGTTGACGCGGGTGTACAGCTCGTCGGCGTCGTCGAGGACCACCACCGTGGCCACATCGCCCAGCGTCACCGGCTCGACGCCCTCTATGCCCAGATCCAGCAGCACCATGTCCTCCAGCTCCTGCCGGGAGGTCACGTTGTCGCCCACGGACACCATGTACTGCACGCCGTCGTTGTCGCTGATGTACCCGGCGGGCATGGAGAAGTTCTGCGCCGTCAGCAGCTGGCTGACGGTGGACATGGACAGCTGCCCGCCCACGTCCGTCTGCTCGTCGATGGTTTTGAACGCCTCTTTGATCTGGGCGAGGCCGTCCTCGATCTGGGTCATGGCCTCCTTCAGCTGTATGTCGGCCTCGGTCATCTGGGTCAGGCCGTCCATCAGCGTCACCAGCAGGTCGGACGCGTCGCCCTCCAGCTGGGCGCGGAGCTTGCCGCTTTTCAGATCCTCCACCAGCTTTTTCAGGTCGTCCGGCAGGTTTTCCAGCTTTTTCAGCAGCTCCTCCAGCGCCTTGTCCGGGTCGCTGTCGTCGATGATACCGCCGAAGCCGCCCTTTTTCAGCGCCTCGATGAGCTTTTCCAGCTCCTTGGCGGCGGCGTCCGCCGCCTTGCCCGGCGCGGTGACGATGCCGTCAGCCATGGCCTTCTTGGCGCTGGCCAGTGCCGCCTGTCCCTTCTCCACCTCTTTTTTGGCGGAGAGCAGCTGACCCTCGGCCTTGCCCAGCTGCTTTTTCACCGCCTCCGCCAGCTTCTCCGACAGGGCGTCCAGCTTCTTCTCGTCCAGGATCACGTGGGCTTCCCGCGTGACAGCGCCGCTGACGGAGATGCTGGCCACGCCGGACACGCCCTCCAGCTTGCCGCTGAGCTCATCGGTGACGAAGTCGCTGAGCTCGTACACGTCCATGTCCTCCCTGGACACGGCGGCCACCATCACCGGCAGCATGGAGGGGTTGATCTTCAGCACATAGGGCGCGGACACCGTGTCCTCCCAGCTGCCCTGCAAAACGGATATCTTCTGCTGGATGTCCACGCTGACGGTGTCCATGTTCACGCCATCCTCGAACTCCAGCAGCACCATGGACACGCTGTTCTGGCTGGTGGAGGTCACGTCCTTGATCTTATCCAGCGTGGACATGGACTGCTCCATGGGCTTTGTGATGGTCTGCTCCACCGATTCGGGGCTGGCGCCGGGGTCGGAGGTGACAATGATCACATAGGGGAAGTCCATGTTGGGCAGCAGATCGGGGGTCATTTTCAGGTACGCCACCACGCCCAGCACAATAATGCCCAGCACCGCCACAAAGACGGTGAGAGGTTTTTTTACACTGAAGCCTGCCATAGATCCTTCTCCTTTTGCCCGTTAAACTGCGATTTTGAACCAGTCTACCACCGGGAGAGAAAAGTTGCAAGAGAGGAAGGAAATTATTAACGAAAGCGTTACAAATCGCGGACTTTTGCGGTAAAATAGTTCGGCGTTCGTAGTATTTTGCGGCGGGGTCGGTGCGCCCTTCCACAGGTGACACCGCCCGTAGGGGACGGCGTCCCGCACGGAATGCCCCGTTAGACGTTCGTAGGGGCGGATGTCCACATCCGCCCGCAATCGCCGCATCCTGTAGGGCGGGGCCCGCGTGCCCCGCCGAAATCAACGCATATCCTGCGGCGGGACACATGGGTCCCGCCCTACAAGGGCATATCCTTGCATCGCGTAGGGCGGCGGGGTGAGGGCACCCTACCCAACGGAAAACGCGGACGCCTGCGCGCCCGCGTTTTCCGTGTTAAGAGAGAAAAAGAAAGAAATCTGAGTAAGATAAGGGTGCCGCGCCGTTACAGTAGCGTGCACAGCAGCGTCAGCTCCGCCACGAACCACACCGGCGTCAGCATGGCGGTGACACGGCTCAGGGGAGTGATGTTCCCCGTGAAGAGGCACACGAAGGTGTAGGCGATGACGGCGGTGACCAGCACAACGGCGATGGCCATAGCGGTAACGGACTTGGAATGGGTTTTTGTCACGAGGAACAACTCCTTTCTTGATTGTGGCCTTATGATAGCACAGGATATTATACTTGTAAAATTGATTATTATGCGGTATAATATAGGAGCAAGCTATAATTACGGAGGGAACGCCATGACCAATCAGGATATCGAGACGTTCTTCGCCGTGCTGGATCACGGCACCATGACGGCGGCGGCCGAGGCGCTGTTCATCACCCAGCCGTCCCTGTCCGCCCGGCTGCGGGCGCTGGAGGACGAGGTGGGCGCGCCGCTGTTCCACCGGGGCAAGGGGCTGCGGCGCATCACCCTCACCGACGCGGGGCAGCACTTCCTGCCGCTGGCGCGCCGGTGGCAGAACCTGCTGGCGGAGACGCAGACCTTCGCCGCGGCGGAGAAGCGGGAGTTCCTCCACGTCATCGCCGCCTACACCGCCAACCAGTACATCCTGCCGCCGGTGTACCAGCGGTTTCTGGAGCGGGAGCTGCCGGTGAACCTGTGGGTGGAGTCCATGCGGACGGATCAGGCGGTGTCCGCCGTGGCGCGGGGCGACGCGGATATGGCCATCGTGGACGGCGGCCTGCACTACGACCTGCAGATCGAGGCCAAGCCCCTGTTCCGGGAGGGCTTCTTCCTGGTGGTGCCCAAAACGGTGGCGCTGACGGAGCCGGTGGAGGCCACGACGCTGCATGTGCAGGACGAGATCCTCATCTACGGGCAGCCGGAGATATTGCAGTGGCACGACTACTGGTTCGGCGTGGACGCCCGTCCCCTGCTGTACGCCGACACGCCCCAGCTGGCCGAGACGCTGCCCGCCTGCGGCAAGCGGTGGAGCATCATCCCCGCCGGAGCTACCGAGCCGTATCTGCGGATGTTCAGCAACGTACAGGTGCTGCATCTGGCGCACCCGCCGGCAGAGCGGACGTTCTATCTGGTCACGCCCAAGGGACGCGCCCTGTCCGCCGCGGCGGAGACGCTGCTGGACGACCTGCGGACGCAGATACAGCATGTGGAGGGCATCACATGGTATTGACAGAGCTGACAGCACAGACCGGGACGCTTCCGTCCCGCCGGACAGACATATAACACGGACAAAAAGGAGAATAGGGATGGCGCAGCTATATTTCAAGTACGGAGCCATGGGCTCCAGCAAGACAGCCAACGCGCTGATGGCGCGGTTCAACTACGAGGAGCGGGGGCAGGAGACGCTGCTGGTGAAGCCCCGGCTGGACACCCGGGACGGCGACCACATGGTCTACTCCCGCATCGGTCTGAAGCACCCGTGCATCTACTTTGACGAGATGCGCGCCATGCCGGAGGACGAACTGAAGAAGTACGCCTGCATCATCATTGACGAGGCGCAGTTCCTCACCAAGGAGGAGGTGTACTATCTGGTGCATCTGGTGGACGACTGCAATATTCCCGTGATCTGCTACGGCCTGCGGGCGGACTTCAAGGGCGACCTGTTCCCCGGCAGCTACCACCTGCTGGTGCTGGCGGACAAGCTGGAGGAGGTCAAGACCATCTGCTGGTGCGGCAAGAAGGCGGCCTTCAACGCCCGGTTTGACGAGAACGGTCATGTGGTCAAGGAGGGCGCGCAGGTGGTGCTGGGCGCCAACGACAAGTACATCGGCCTGTGCCGCCGCCACTGGATGGCCGGGGACTTAGGCCCCGACTTCGACATTCACAAGGTATGACCTGCACCCTCTGTCCCCGCCTGTGCGCCGCGGAGCGCACGCCGCAGCGGGGAGACGGCTATTGCCGTATGCCCGCCGGTCTGCGGGTGGCGCGGGCGGCGCTGCACCAATGGGAGGAGCCGCCCATCTCCGGCACGCGGGGCGCGGGCGCGGTGTTCTTCTCCGGCTGCACCCTGCGGTGCTGCTACTGCCAGAACGGGCGCATCTCCGCCGGCGGCCAGGGAAAGGATATCACACCCCGGCGGCTGCGGGAGATATTTGACGAGCTGATCGCCCAGGGCGCCCACAACATCGAGCTGGTGACGGCCACCCACTTCCTGCCGTGGATACTGCCGGCGCTGGAGCCGAGGCTGCCGGTGCCGGTGGTGTACAACTGCGGCGGCTATGAGCGGGTGGAGACGCTGCGGGCGCTGGAGGGTCGGGTGGACATCTACCTGCCCGATCTGAAATACGCCGACGGCGCTCTGGCCGGGGCGCTGTCCGGCGCACCGGACTACTTCCCCGTGGCCTGCGCCGCCATCCGGGAGATGTTCCGCCAGACGGGGCGGCCTGTCTATGACGAAAACGGCGTTATGCAGCGGGGCGTCATCGTGCGGCATCTGGTGCTGCCGGGGTATCTGGACAACACCCGCCGGGTGCTGGACTGGCTGTCCGAGACGTTCGCGCCGGGGGATGTGGTGGTGTCGCTGATGAGCCAGTACACGCCGCCCGCCGGCATGACCGGGCGGCTGGCGCGGCGGGTGACGGCGGCGGAGTACCGGGCGGCGGTATCGTATATGCGCGCCTGCGGCATCACAGACGGCTTCGTGCAGGAGCGCACCTCGGCGGAGGAGGCCTATACCCCGGCCTTTGACGGCACCGGGGTGTGACGCGGCGGCGCTGCCGCGCTGACGGGACGTCGTACCCTACGGAAGCGGCAAGCATGCAAAAAAAGAAAGCCCCGAAGGGCTTTCTTTTTTGCACTCAGTTGCTCTTAATACGCCAGCTTCTCGGCCAGATATGCCTTCAGCTCGCTGATGGGGATACGCACCTGCTCCATGGTGTCGCGCTCACGGACGGTGACGCAGTTGTCGCCCTCGTGCTCGGCATCGCCCACGGTGTCGAAGTCCACGGTGATGCAGAAGGGCGTGCCCACCTCGTCCTCGCGGCGGTAGCGCTTGCCGATGGAGCCGGTCTCGTCGAAGTCCAGCATCCACTCCTTGGACAGGTCCTCGTAGATCTTGCGGGCGGGCTCGGAGAGCTTCTTGCTCAGGGGCAGGATGGCGGCCTTGTAGGGCGCCAGGGCCGGGTGCAGGTGCAGCACCACGCGGACGTCGTTCTTCTCCGCGTCCACGACCTCCTCGTCATAGGCGTCCACCAGCACGGCCA
>OLNF01000441.1_pt1 | contig 36232 bp, 34 predicted proteins | sample 1673061 | NCBI WGS metagenome assembly OLNF01 (sample SAMEA3136751, study PRJEB25190) | human gut metagenome
AAAAAAGATCTAGAGCGAAAGTTCATGGCTTCAGAGCTCGTATGAGCACAAAAGGTGGTCGTAAAGTATTAGCTGCCAGAAGATTAAAAGGAAGAAAGCATTTATCAGCCTAAGAATAAGACCGCAGTTATGTGGTCTTTTCTTCTCTTAAAAAAGAGATTATGAAAGGGGATTCTATGCAAAGATCAGAGTCCTTAAAAAAAAATCAAGATTTTCAAAAAGTATACAAAAATGGAACATCAAAAGGTAATCGGTATCTGGTGATGTACGTACTGAAAAATCAGTACATGAAGAATCGTCTGGGAATATCAGTAAGTAAAAAAGTAGGGAATAGTGTGGTTCGCCACAGACTCACCAGATTGATAAGAGAAAGTTATCGGTTAAATGAAGCGGAATTTGAAAATGGTTTGGATATTGTAGTAGTTGCGCGCCCTCAGGCAAAGGACAGAACCTATCATGAGATAGAGAGTGCCCTGATGCATCTGGCAGGCAAGCATTGCGTAGCAGGTAGGAACAATGATAAAGAAGTTTCTGATCAGAATAATTAAACTCTATCAAAAGTATATATCACCGATGAAGAGAACAAAATGTCCTTATATTCCCACATGTTCTCAATATGGTTTAGAAGCAATCGAAAAATATGGTGCATTAAAGGGTGGTCTCCTTGCGGCGTGGAGGATACTTCGCTGTAATCCACTCTCCCACGGAGGCTATGACCCTGTACCGTAAAGACAGGAATGTACCGGAAAATTGAATATCGATCAAAGGAACCTCCTGTCACTTATGGATTCTAGGAGGAAATGAACTTGGAAATGATTTTAGCGACAAAGAGCAGCACTCCTATCATTGGTCAGCTTGCGACCATAATGGGATGGATCATGGATGGTATTTACAGACTGCTGAATGTATTTGGAATTCAGAATATCGGTCTCTGTATTATCATTTTCAGTATCCTTATTTATGCTCTTATGACCCCACTGCAGATCAAACAGCAGAAGTTTTCCAAACTGAGTGCGATCATGCAGCCGGAACTTCAGAAGATTCAGAAGAAGTATAAGGGAAAAAATGACCAGGTATCTATGCAGAAGATGCAGGAAGAGACACAGGCTGTATATCAGAAATATGGGGTTTCTCCTACAGGAAGCTGTGTACAGCTTGCGATTCAGTTCCCAATTTTGATGGCATTATACCAGGTTATCTACAAGATTCCTGCATATGTTGGCAGCGTTAAAGATATTCTTGCATCTGCTGTTACAAACATTACAGGTGTCAGCGGATACACAGATATCCTGCAGCAGTTTATCACAGATAACAACATGACCAGAGTTCGTCTTGTTTTAGATGGAAACAATGCTACAAGTAATTCTGTAACAGATTTCTTATATGCATTGTCACCATCACAGTGGAAAACTCTTGCTGAGACAAGCCAGTTTTCAGGTTTTACTGATACACTGAACAGTACAGCAAAAGAGATTTCACATGTGCAGAACTTCTTTGGTCTGAACATCGCTGATCAGCCACTGACTTATATTAAAGCCGCTTTTGTCGGCGGATCTATTCTTATTGCAATTGCTGCAATCCTGATCCCGATCCTTGCATGGGCTACACAGATGATCAATTTAAAGTTGATGCCTCAGGCAGGACAGCAGGGTAACGGAGATTCACAGCAGGATGCAATGATGAATTCCATGAAGACCATGAATACAGTAATGCCGCTGATGTCAGCTGTATTTTGTTTCACATTCCCTGTAGGTCTTGGTATTTACTGGGTTGCAAGTGCAGCAGTAAGAAGTGTACAGCAGCTTATCATCAACAAACACATGGATAAGATCCAGATTGAAGATCTGATCAATGAGAATATGAAGAAGATGGAGAAGAAACGTGAAAAAGCGGGACTTCCACCTCAGAAGATCACTAATCAGGCTCATCAGAGTGCCAAAAATATCAACAAAATTGAAAAAGGCATGAGCAATACTGATGTCGAGACAAGAGCGAAGAAAGTCGAAGAATCTTACAAAAACGCTTCCAATGCAAAACCAGGCAGTATCACTGCAAAAGCTAATATGGTTAAAGCATTTGATGAGCGTAATAAGAAGAAGTAGTCAGGAACGGAGGGGTTGGCATGGAGGATTATATCCAGTTTTCAGCGAAAACAAAGAGTGAAGCAATCACAAAAGCATGTATCGAGCTTGGCGTATCCAGTGACCAGCTTGACATTCAGGTAATAACAGAAGGCAGCAACGGATTCTTTGGAATCGGAAGTAAGCCTGCAATTATCAAGGTTCGCAAAGTTGAACCGGTTTCTGAAGAGCAGGAAATGAAAGAAATTGTAGAGACAGTGAAGCTTGATTCTTTTAAGGAAGAAGTTCCTGTAAAAGAAGAGAAGAAACCGGAACCTGTAAAACAGGAAAAGAAAGAAACAAAGTCTGTTTCTGAGAAACCAAGACAGCCGAAGCCTGCAAAGGAGAAAGCTGCCAAGGAAAAACAGCCAAGAGAGCCAAAGAAAGATTACAAAGAGTCAAAACAGACCAGAGAAAAAGCGGCAAAACCTGTAAAACCAGCGAAGCCGGTAGAGATCATCACTGATCCGGAAGAGATCAAAGAAGTAGAGAACAGAGCAAAGGAATTCCTGCGTGATGTATTTGCTTCCATGAATCTGGGAGAAGTAGAGATCACATCCGAATACAACACAACAGACGGAAGTCTGGAAGTTGATTTTGAAGGTGAGGATATGGGTATCCTCATTGGTAAGAGAGGTCAGACTCTTGATTCTCTTCAGTATCTGACAAGCCTTGTAGTAAACAAAGGAAAATCAAATTACATCCGTGTAAAACTTGATACCGAAGATTACCGCAAACGCCGTAAAGAAACACTGGAGAACCTTGCAAGAGGTATCGCTTATAAAGTAAAAAAGACCCGTAAACCGGTTATTCTTGAGCCAATGAATCCTTATGAGAGAAGAATTATTCATTCTGCTCTCCAGGGAAATAAATTTGTTGAGACAGTAAGCGAGGGTGAAGAGCCATACCGCCATGTAGTGGTTAAATTAAAAAGAAATTAATAGCGTAAGATAAAAAAGAATGTTATTCTAGGTGAAAGCGTGAATAACACGTAACTTTGCGTGTGGACTTTTACTTGGGATAACATTTTTTATATTAACATAATAATGTTAATATAATAAAAATGAGAATTGAGACGAAATTTCCTGTCATATTAGGGGAATTATAGTGTAAGAGATGTCTTTTTTGAGCATTTTTTGATAAAATGTGCAGAGCTTAACCAAATCAAGTAAGTCTCCTGTTTCAATTGGGAATATCCGCTTGACTGAAAATACAGGAAACAGAAAAGGATATTTTATGGTTATAAAAAAGTTCAACATCTCCTGATGAAATACAAAAAATAGATTGAACTAAATACAAAAAAATTGAACCTAAAATAGTGGGATAAAACAGAAATTGAACAAAAAAACAAGCAGCAGAAGAGAAATATTTATGTATATAACAGGGATATTACAAAGAAAAATACAGACCTGATCTGTAATATTCCTGTTATTTACATAAAAATACAGACTGAATAGATACAGCTTTCTAAAATTGAACTTAAGTTATTGAGAAATAGTGAGGAGGAAAAAATGGAAACAACAATTGCAGCAATTTCCACAGCCATGAGCGCATCTGGAATCGGAATTGTCCGTATCAGCGGAGAGAACGCCATGGATGTGATTTCCCGCGTTTACAGATCTAAAGGCGGGAAGAAAAATATAAAAGAAGTTCCGACTCATACCATCCACTATGGATATATTTATGATGGAGAGGAACTGATTGATGAGGTTCTGGTCATGATCATGCATGCACCGAAAACATTTACAGGAGAGGACACTGTAGAGATCGACTGCCACGGCGGAGTATACGCTATGCGCAGAGTTCTCGAAACTGTATTGAAGAACGGAGCGCAGATAGCGGAACCAGGAGAATTTACCAAACGTGCATTTTTGAATGGTCGAATGGATCTGTCCCAGGCAGAAGCAGTCATGGATGTCATTCATGCAAAGAGCGAATACGCTCTGCGAAGCTCCATGGATCAACTCAGAGGTTCTGTGCAGAAAGCAATCCGCGAAATCAGAGAGAAACTGATTTACCATATTGCCTATATTGAATCGGCACTTGACGACCCGGAACACATCAGTCTGGACGGATATCCCCAACAGCTTCTGGAAGTTGTGGATAACGAGCAAAAAGAAGTGAAACGACTGTTGAAAACTTCCTCCGACGGAAAGATGATCCAGGAAGGAATTCAGACGGTCATCCTTGGAAAACCAAATGCCGGAAAATCATCCCTGCTGAATCTTCTGATCGGAGAAAATCGTGCCATTGTAACAGATATCGCAGGAACAACCAGAGACATCCTGGAAGAATACATCACACTCCACGGTATCTCCCTGAAGATCATTGATACAGCTGGAATCCGTGAGACTAAAGACATTGTAGAGAAGATTGGAGTAGACAGAGCCAGAGAAATGGCACAGAATGCAGATCTGATCCTTTATGTGGTAGATTCTTCTGTACCGCTTGACGAAAATGACGAAGAAATTATGACCATGCTTACTGGAAAAAAGGCGATTATCCTGTATAATAAAACTGACCTTACACCAGTGATCCAGCCGGAACTTCTGAAAGAAAAAACAGGACATCCGGTTATTCCGATTTCTGCAAAAGAAGAAAAAGGAATTGCAGAGCTGGAAGAACAGATCAAAGAAATGTTTTTTGGCGGCGATCTGTCGTTTAATGATGAAGTATATATAACAAACGCCCGCCATAAAGCTGCGCTGGAAGAAGCAGATAAGAGTCTTGATTTGGTCAGAAACAGTATTGAAATGGGAATGCCGGAGGACTTCTTTTCCATTGATCTGATGAACGCATATGAGAATCTGGGAAAGATTCTTGGAGAGTCTGTCGGAGAAGATCTGGTAAATGAGATATTCAGTAAGTTCTGTATGGGCAAATAATAAAGAAAAAATTGTCCGCGGCGATTTTTCAGATAAATAGATTGTATAATAGAACAAGAGGAGAAAAAATGAAGACTTTAGTAGAAGATTATGATATCGTCGTAGTCGGCGCCGGCCATGCCGGTTGTGAGGCAGCCCTTGCAGGTGCGCGTCTCGGTCTGAATACGATTATGTTCACTGTAAGTGTAGACAGCATTGCATTAATGCCATGTAACCCGAACGTAGGCGGCAGCTCCAAAGGTCATCTGGTAAGAGAACTGGATGCCCTTGGCGGCGAAATGGGAAAGAACATCGACAAGACCTTTATTCAGTCAAAAATGCTTAACTGCTCCAAAGGTCCTGCAGTCCATTCCCTTCGTGCCCAGGCAGATAAACAGGCCTACAGTACTGAAATGAGAAAAACACTGGAAAACACCCCGAATCTTACTATTAAACAGGGGGAGGTAACGAAACTTCTTGTTGAAGACGGTAAGATCACAGGTGTAAAAACCTATTCAGGTGCCATTTATAACTGTAAAGCGGTAGTCCTTTGCACGGGAACTTATCTGAAAGCAAGATGTATTTATGGTGATGTGAGCAATTATACAGGTCCGAACGGCCTCCAGGCAGCGAACTATCTTACAGATTCCCTGAAAGAACTGGGAATCGAAATGTTCCGTTTCAAAACAGGAACTCCGGCCCGTATTGCAGGAAATACTATTGATTACAGCAAAATGGAAGAGCAGTTTGGCGATGAGAGAGTTGTACCATTCTCATTCTCAACCAACCCAGAAGACGTTCAGATCGAACAGAAGTCCTGCTGGTTAACCTACACAAACGAAAAAACACACGAAATTATCCGTGCAAACCTTGACCGTTCTCCATTATATTCTGGTATGATCGAGGGGACAGGCCCGCGTTACTGTCCGTCTATCGAGGATAAAGTAGTCCGTTTCGCAGATAAAGACCGACATCAGGTATTTATCGAGCCAGAGGGACTTTATACAAATGAAATGTACATCGGCGGAATGTCCAGTTCTCTCCCGGAGGACGTACAGGAAGAAATGTATCACTCTGTGCCAGGCTTGGAACATGCGAAAATCGTAAAGAATGCATATGCCATTGAATACGACTGTATTAATCCGCGCCAGTTATATCCGACACTGGAATTTAAGAAGATCAAAGGGTTGTTCAGCGGTGGTCAGTTTAACGGAAGTTCCGGATATGAGGAAGCAGCAGCACAGGGGCTGATCGCGGGAATTAATGCGGCCATGGAAGTGAAAGGACAGGAACAACTGATTCTGGACCGTTCAGAGGCATATATCGGCGTTCTTATTGATGATCTTGTAACAAAAGAGAATCATGAACCATATCGTATGATGACCAGCAGGGCTGAATACAGACTTCTTCTCCGTCAGGATAATGCAGATCTGAGACTTCGTAAGAAAGGTTATCAGGTAGGCCTCATCAGCGAAGAAGAGTACCAGAAAGTCCTTACAAAAGAAGATGAGATCGCAAAAGAAATCGAACGAATTGAGCATACACATATAGGCACAAGTAAAGAGGTTCAGGATCTTCTGGAGAAATACGGAAGTACACTGCTGAAATCAGGAACAACACTTGCAGAGCTGATCCGCCGTCCGGAACTTTCCTATGAAGCAATTGCACCGATCGATAAAGATCGCCAGGAACTTCCATGGGATGTGCAGGAACAGGTAAATATTAACATTAAGTACGATGGTTATATCCGCAGACAGTTAAAGCAGGTAGAACAGTTTAAGAAGCTGGAAGCTAAAAAAATTCCTGCAGATATTGACTACGAAAAAGTAGGAAGTTTAAGAATTGAGGCACGACAGAAACTGGAATTATATAGACCGATTTCAATTGGTCAGGCTTCCCGTATTTCCGGAGTTTCCCCGGCAGATATATCTGTTCTGTTGGTTTATCTTTCAAGCACAAAATGAGAGAAAATACCATATAAAGTACCTTAAAATGACAATAAGTACAATATATAGAACTTAAAATGTAAAAATAGGACTATATATCGTACTAAAAACAGCAATAAAAGAATACAAAACAAAGAGGAAATATAAAACATAGCGGCAAAAAACAGAGAAAAATAGCAAAAAACTGTAAAAGAAACCGGTATAATATAATGGTAATAAAAGGCGAAGAAAAGATAATAACAAGCGCAGATAATAGGAATATAGAACTAACAGAAAACAGCAAATAAAAAGGAGAAAAAGTGACATGCCATATAATCTGTCAACACTGGAAAATGGATGCAGAGAACTGGGCATAGAATTAAGCGAAAAGCAGAAAAAACAATTCATCCAGTTCTATGAATTTCTGGTAGAGAAGAATAAAGTTATGAACCTGACAGGAATCACAGAATTCGAGGAGGTACTTACAAAGCACTTTCTGGACAGCCTTGCCTGTGTAAAAGCAGTCGATATGACAAAAGTAAAAACACTCATGGACATCGGCACAGGTGCCGGATTTCCGGGAGTTCCATTAAAAATTGCATTTCCACACTTGGAAGCATGCCTTCTGGATTCACTGAAGAAGAGAGTAAACTTTCTTGAAGAAAGCTTCCAGATTCTAGGGTTAGAGGGAATCAAGGCCATACACGGAAGAGCGGAAGAGTATGCAAAGAACAAAGAATACCGTGAGAAATACGATCTTTGCGTATCCAGAGCAGTATCAAACCTTGCAACCCTGTCAGAATATTGTCTTCCTTATGTAAAAACAGGTGGAACATTCATTTCCTATAAATCAGGAACTGTACAGGAAGAAGCAAAAGAAGCAGAAAAAGCAATCAAAATCCTTGGTGGTCAGGTGAAAGATATCACATACTTTAAGCTCCCGGATTCCGAGATTGATCGATCACTTGTCATCATAGATAAGAAGAAACCCACACCAGGAAAGTACCCGCGTAAAGCAGGAACACCATTAAAAGAACCATTATCATAGAAAAAGTTGTAACTGTTCAGTATCTTTACAGTTGACTGCTGAATAGTTACGAAAATCAACAATAAAACAGTAGCTGCCCCATGAAAAATTTCGGTATAAACATGCCGGATTCCGGGGTGGCTATTTTTTTCTCACACAAACATCACAGAATAATCACACTTTTATCCTAATTTCATCACAACTTCATCATAAACTATTTTTATAGAGATGTCCTCGGGTTCCCCCATTCTCTGTTTCACTTGGGGACATTTTCTATATTTTTTGGCGAAAATTAAAAGGAGGAGAACACATTGATTGAAGTAAACAATCTGGTCAAACGATATGGTGACCATACGGCAGTTGACCACCTTTCCTTTAAAATAGAGAAAGGCAAAATTTATGGATTTCTTGGACCAAACGGCGCTGGAAAATCCACCACAATGAACATGATAACAGGATACATCGCATCCACAGAAGGAACTGTTAAGATTGACGGACATGATATCCTTGAAGAACCGGAAGCAGCAAAGAAATGTATTGGTTATCTGCCGGAACAGCCGCCGGTCTATTTTGATATGACTGTTCTGGAGTACATGAAGTTTGTAGCAGATCTTAAAAAAATTCCAAAAGACCAAAAAGCAAACATGATTGAAGAAGTCATGGACATGGTAAAGATTTCCGATATGCGAAACCGTCTGATAAAGAATCTGTCAAAAGGTTACAGACAGAGAGTCGGACTTGCAGAGGCAATCATGGGATATCCGGAAGTGATTATTCTGGATGAGCCGACTGTAGGACTCGATCCGAAACAGATTATTGAAATCCGAACATTAATTAAAGACTTAAAAAAGAAACATACAGTTATCCTCAGTTCACATATACTTTCTGAAGTAAGCGCTGTATGTGACTATGTACTGATCATTTCTCACGGAAAACTGGTAGCCAGCGATACACCTGAGAATCTTGGAAAGCTGGCAGAAGGTTCCAATACTCTGGAAATGCTCATTAAAGGAGAGCAGTCACAGATTAAACAGGCTCTCGAGGATATTGAGGGTGTCAATAGTGTGACTATTGAAAAAGATGAAAAACAGAACCTCTGGAGCGCGAAAGTTTCTACGGAAGAGCAGAATGATATCAGAGAAAAAGTATTCTATAAGATGGCAGAAATCAACAGTCCGATTTATGAGATGAAGTCCAAGAAAGTATCCCTTGAGGAAATCTTCCTTGAACTCACTGAATCTGATAAACCGGGATCAGCAGAAACAGCACAGGATACACTTGAAAATAAAGATGCTGAGACAGAAGAAAAAAACGTGAAACAGACAGCGGCAGAAAAACCAGAACAACAGAATAATGATAAAGGGGGAGAAAAATAACCATGACAGCTATATATAAAAGAGAGCTGAAGAGCTACCTGACATCCATGGTAGGATATTTATTTATCTTTTTTATCCTTGTACTGGCAGGTATTTATTTTTCAGCATATCAGCTCTCAGCAGCATATCCGAAATTTGAGTATACTTTAAATGCTATTACCTTTGTGTTTCTGATAGGAGTACCAATCCTGACCATGCGTGTACTTGCAGAAGAGAGAAAGCAGAAAACAGATCAGCTGCTTTTAACAGCACCTGTTTCCGTTGGTGGTATTGTAATCGGTAAATATCTTGCACTGATAACGGTATTTGCCATTCCTATGGCAGTTATGTGCACTTATCCGCTGATCATGTCCAAGTTCGGTACAGTAGCTTTTACATCTGCTTATACAGCAGTTCTGGGCTTCTTTCTTCTTGGATGTGCAAATATTGCGATCGGTGTATTTATGTCAGCTCTAACTGAGAGCCAGGTGATTGCAGCAGTACTTACTTTTGTTCTCTTATTTGCTTTCTATATGATGAATGGTATTTCTTCATTTTTCTCCCAGACATCAATGTCCACATGTGTGACATTCGGATTATTGATTCTGGCAGCAGCCATTATTATCTATACAATGATCAAAAATGTTTTGATTTCAGCAGTAATTGGTGTGATTGGAGAGGTAGCACTGATCATTGTTTACGTTGTGAAATCCAGCATTTTTGAAGGAGGAATCCAGAAAGTACTCGATGTGTTTAATCTGAGCGGACATTTCGATAATTTTACAAGTAACATTTTTGATATAAAAGGAATTGTATATTTTCTTTCAGTGATCGCTGTATGCTTGTTCCTTACAACACAGTCTATTCTGAAGAGACGCTGGAATTAGTAGGGAGGTGAAAGAAAATGAAACTGAAAGAAAAGATGAAAAACAATAACCATAAGAAATTTGATAAAAAGAAACTGATTGGTACTATCAGCAAGAAACATATCAAAAACGGATCCTATACAATGGTAATGTCGGTGATATTTATTGCAGTAGTAGTAGTGATCAATATGATCGTAAGCACGATTCCATCCAAATATTCAGAAATTGATATCAGCAGTCAGAAGCTTTACAGTATCGGTGATGATACGAAAGCAATGCTGAAAGATCTGGACAAAGATGTAACGATTTATCAGATCGCACAGAGCGGATCAGAGGATGAAAATATTACAAATCTGCTTAAGCGATATGAAGATGCATCCAAACATATTAAAGTAGAGCGGAAAGACCCTGTAGTAAATCCTAAATTTGTAACTCAATATACAAGCGATGATATTTCTGCAAACAGCCTGATCGTTGTATGCGGAGACAGAAATAAAGTTATTGACTACAATAATATTTACGAAAGCACAATGGATTACCAGACCTACAGCTATCAGACCACCGGTTTCGATGGCGAGGGTCAGATCACAAGTGCAATCGGATATGTAACATCAGAAAATCTCCCAATCCTGTATACACTTGAGGGACATGGCGAGAAAGAGATGGATTCTACCATCAAAGAAGATATCGAGAAAGCAAACATGGACATTCAGTCTCTGAATCTCCTTACAGAGGGAAGCGTTCCGGATGATGCAGACTGCCTGTTCATCGATTCCCCATCCACAGATATTTCCGAGGATGAAAAGAATGCTATCATCGAATATCTTGAAAACGGTGGAAAAGCAATGATCTTCTCTGATTACACAACAGAAGACCTGCCAAACTTTGACGCAGTTCTGGAGAACTATGGCGTTCAGAGAGTCAGCGGAATCGTATTTGAGGGTGACAATCAGCATTATGCAATGCAGATGCCATATTATCTGGTTCCTACTATCAACAGCACAGATGCAAGCTCTGAGACTGCTTCAGGCGGCTATTATGTACTTGCACCATATGCGCAGGGAATCAAGAAAATGGATGATGTAAGAGATACTGTAACCATCAATAGCATTCTTACAACATCAGACCAGGCATATTCCAAAACAGATCTGAACAGTGAAACATTAGAGAAAGAAGACGGAGATGAAGAAGGTCCGTTTGATCTGGGAGTAAGTATTACAGAAACTCTGGACAATGATAAAGAAACTCAGATCGTTTACTATTCAACTTCCAATCTGATGGAATCACAGGTAAACCAGACGGTATCCGGCGGTAACGAAAAGCTGATCATCGAATCCCTGAAGTGGATGACAGATACAGAAGACAGCGCAACAGTATCTATTCCATCCAAGAGCCTGTCTGTATCTTATCTGACACTTACAGATTATGACGCTGCATTCTGGAAGATCTGCACCATCGGTCTGATCCCTGGATTCTTCCTGGTTGTAGGATTTGTAGTCTGGATGAAGAGGAGAAAAGCTTAAATGAAGAATAAAACTGTAAAAATGATTCTTGCAGTTGTGGTTCTCGGTGTTTGCTGTGGGGCTTACGCGGGTGTAAAAACCTACGTAGCCCATCAGGAAAAAGAGGAGTCGAAGGAAGAAGCCGAAGAGAGTACAACTGTATTTACTGCATCAACAGATAATATTAAATCTCTGAATTTTATGGTTGATGATACGGAGACAACTTTTGAAAAAGACAATGACAGCTGGGTAAAAAAAGACGAAACAGATTTTCCGGTAAATCAAAGTACTCTGGACAGCGCAGCATCTGCCGTTGCATCCATAGAATCAGATAGAGTTCTGGATGATGTTGATGACCTTGCGGAATATGGTCTGGATTCTCCGTCAAATACCATTAAGATTGTAACAAAACCTGATGATGAAGACGGCGATGATACAACAACTACATTATATGTAGGAGATGAAAATTCATCCACCAGTCAGTATTATATAAAAAAAGATGATGATGACAAAACTGTGTATCTGGTAGATTCGTCTTGTGTAGAACCGTTTACCAAAACTCTTAATGAATACGCGCAAATGGAAGATTTTCCAGCAATCTCCAGTACAGACACCATTACAAAAATCTCTGTAGATGGAGATAAATCTTATAAACTGACAAAGAATGCAGATACAAGCGTATGGTCAGTCAAAGGTGATGGTGATGAAGAAAAAGCAGATTCAGCCACAGTAAGCTCTCTGGTATCCTCATTTGGAAGTATGGCATATAACTCACTTGCGGACTACAAGTGCGAAGATAAGAGTAAATATGGTCTGGATAAACCGTATGCAACAATTACTGTAGACTATCAGGAGGAAGTTACTGATGATAGCGAAGATACCAGTGAGACAGCGGACGAAGCTACTCCATCTGCAGAAGAAACTGGTGATGATGTTGAGCAGGATTCAACTGAGGCAACAAATATAGAATCTGATGAAACAGTAAGCAAATCTACTGATGAAGAAACCGAAGAGGTAAAGGAAACATCTACAGATGCAGAACAATCCAAGACGGTAGATAAACAGCTCACAATTTTGGTGGGAAATAAAGCAGACGACAGTAATAGATATGTTATGGTAAATGACAGCAGCGAAGTTTACACTATGTCAGAAGACACTTTGTCTGCACTTACTGACAAATCAGAGGAAGATTTCTGGGATATGACAGTAAGTTATGTATCTGTAAATAACCTTGCAAGTCTTAAGGTGAACTATCAAGGCAGTGATTATAAAGTAAATGTTTCACGTGAAACATCCACAGATGATGATGGAAATGATAAGGAAACAGTAACTTACAAACTGAATAATTCAGATTTGGATGAAACAACATTTACAACATTTTATAACAAGCTGATCAATATGGCTGCTCAGAAACGTCTCACAGATAAATACGAACCGGATGGCAGTGCGGAATTGACAGCTACATTTACAGAAGAAGACGGCGATACACTGGAAGTTGCATATTACAGTTATGATACAAACTATTATGCAGCAGTAGTAGATAATAAAGTATATCTCGTAAACAAGATGAATGTAAAAGATCTGTTTACAGCGTTTGAATCAGTTGCAGAAATAGAAGAGAACGATTCAGATGAAACTAAAACAGAGGAAACAATGTCTGATGATTCAAATTCTTCCCAGGAGAGCAATACAGATTCCGAAGATGCAGAAACTGCAGACAGTACAGAAAAGTAAATAAATTTAAAATCTGAAAATTAAAAGAAGTGGCATACGGAAATTTCTGTATGCCACTTCTTTTGTCAACCTAAAGAACTATTGTAAATAATAAAATCAAAAGAAAATTTTAACCTGTTCAAGAAATGCGTCCGGTGATTCAACGTGTGGAAGATGTTTGGTTTCTTTCAATACAGAAACTTCTATAGCAGGATTAGAAGCACAATAATCTTTTGTAATAGCTTTTCCATTTGGCTCCGCTTCACCTTCAACAATATAAATACTGTTATCCAGTGCTTTAAGTGCATGACTGATATTTATATTCATATATTTAGCTATAAGGCTGGAATATAAAAATCTGGTATAATAGCCCCCCTTATGTGCTGCCTCGTAATAAGCATCTGTCATCTGAGAATCTACATGGAATGGATTATAATACATCTTCTCAATAAACAGATTATTTACATTGTCACGGGACACAATCATATGATAAACCAGAGTTCCAAAAACAGGAATTTCCAATGCCAGCTTTAACAGACGATCTTTTTGGGTTGGCATCTGTTTTAACTGAGTAAGACTCGGCGGATTAACGAGCATGATTTTGTTAAAAAGCTCTTTTTCATTGTGACAGGCCATTGCAACAAAAGATCCGGAGAGACCACTTGCAATCACATCTGTTTTCTGTCCAATAACTTTTCTGATAAAATCACAGATCATTTGTACATACACAAAATTAGTGTATGTAATACCAGATTTATCAGAACGTCCACAACCTAAAAGATCAATAGTGTATACGGTATGCTCAACAGTCAGTTCCTCTTCAATCTTGTTCCATTCATATCCGGATGAACCAGGTAAGGTATCATGGATTAAAAGAATAGGTGAGCCAGCTCCTTTTTTTGTATAATAAATATTTCCAAAACGCCATTCGAAATAGTGTTCATTGGAAATGTGAAGCATCTGTTTTAATTGTGCAGCAGCAGCGACAGTTCGGTTGATAAAATGAACAGCAACAGTTGCGCCAGTCATCAGAGCAGCAAATGTAAGAAATTTGTGCTTGTTTTTACTCATTTTCAGCCTCCTTTATTAAGTATAACAAGTGTATAATCTGCTAAAATTATATATGTGTATTATACCTCTATACGTTCTGTTTTACAAGAAAATCTGCTAAAAGATATGCGAATAGGTCGGGTATAAATTATTGGCCATCACACTTTGAGTAATGCATTTCGTTGTAAAATGAACGTATGTTATTTGTATAAATTTTGGTCTTATGTTTTGGAAGTTTGGAATATACATGCAAGAAAAATCTCGTGGAAAAAAAACTTGGTTCAAGCCCCGGAAAGTAGCACTTATGCAAATTTAAACCTAGTCAAGTAAGTTTCTACCCACTGCTTATTGCTTTTCGCAATTGAAGCAAGTAGCGAATTTGATTGCGAATATCCGCTTGACACTGGAAACAGTTATTTGATGTAGAGCCACATAGCAAAGTAGGTAATTTTATCCACTTAAATAAAATTACTGACTCAAATATGTCTTACAATATATAATATAATGAAAAACGTAAATATGGAACTATTGGGACTATAAAAATTAATAAGTATCAGGAACATAAAAATACACAATATTTATTACCAAAATACTGCGTTTTTTTATGTTTCACGTGAAACATTATGTGGCGTGATCAAAACAAAAGTGTTATAATAAATCTGTATATGCCTATACACCATAAAAATGTGGATGTAACAGGCAAAAATAACTACAATTAAAACCTCATAAAGGAGGAATGAAGTTGGGTAGAATTATAGCAGTTGCTAATCAGAAAGGCGGAGTTGGAAAGTCAACAACTGCAATTAATCTTTCAGCATGCCTTGCAGAAAAGGGCAAAAAAGTTCTTACAATTGATATGGATCCACAGGGAAATACAACCAGTGGACTCGGCGTTGACAAAAACGGGGTAGAAAATACTTTGTATGAACTTTTGCTTGGAGAGGCAGAAACGAAAGATACAATTGTAAAAGATGTTGTTGAAAATCTGGATCTGATCCCATCTAATATTAATCTTTCCGGAGCAGAGATTGAACTGGTAGGAATTGATGATAAAGAATTTATTTTAAAAGGGATTACAGATAAACTTCGACGCAGATATGATTACATAATACTGGATTGTCCACCGTCATTAAACATGCTGACAATCAATGCACTGACAGCAGCTACATCTGTTTTAGTGCCGATTCAGTGTGAATATTATGCGCTGGAGGGACTTTCACAGCTAATTCATACCATTGAGCTGGTAAAAGAAAGACTGAATAAACGTCTCAAAATGGAAGGCGTGGTATTCACAATGTATGATGCAAGAACAAATCTGTCTCTGCAGGTAGTGGAGAATGTAAAAGAGAATCTGAACCAGAATATTTACAAAACAATTATTCCGCGAAATGTAAGACTGGCAGAGGCTCCAAGTTATGGACAGCCCATAAACATTTACGATCCAAGATCATCAGGAGCTGAGAGTTACAGGCTTCTGGCAGAGGAAGTAATTAATAGGGAGGATAATTGATGGCGGGCAGGAAAAACGGTCTTGGCAGAGGATTAGATGCATTCTTTCCGGACAGAACGTCTACTGTCAAAGAATCTACCAGAAAGACAACAACCAAAACAGTTAATACCGACAAAAAAACAGGTGTAACTGAAAAAGAAGTAGCTCATACTACAGTAAAAAGAAAAACTGCAGGACAGAAGTCCGGTGCGATGATAGTAAAGATTTCCAGTGTAGAACCAAATATTAATCAGCCGCGTAAACAGTTTGATGAGGATGCACTTTTAGAATTGTCTGAGTCCGTTAAACAGTATGGAATACTCCAACCGCTGCTTGTGTCCGATAAAAAGGACTATTACGAGATAATTGCAGGTGAAAGACGTTGGAGAGCTGCAAAACTTGCCGGACTGAAAGAAGTTCCTGTAATTGTAAAGGAGTTTTCCGAGCAGGAATTAGTGGAAATTTCTCTGATTGAAAATATTCAGCGGGAAGATCTGAATCCGGTCGAGGAAGCGAAGGCCTATAAGCGCCTGATTGATGAATTTAATCTAAAACAGGATGAAGTTGCTGATCGTGTAGGGAAGAGCAGAACTGCAGTAACAAACTCTATGAGATTATTGAAACTTACTGATAAAGTACAGCAGATGTTGATTGATGAAATGATCACTGCCGGACATGCCAGGGCAATTCTTGCAATTTCTGATAAAGAAAAGCAGGAAACAGTTGCAATGAAAGTTTTTGACGAGAAATTAAGTGTTCGTGAGACAGAATCACTGGTAAAACGTATGCTGGAACCGCCAAAAACAGAGAAAAAAAGTAAGTTTACTACAGCAGAAGATGCAATATATGAGAGCCTGGAAGAAAAGATGAAAAGTATCATGGGCACCAGAGTTCAGATTCATCGAAAGAAAAAAGATAAAGGTAAAATTGAAATTGAATATTATTCCAAGGATGAACTGGAAAGAATCATAGATCTTTTTGAATCCATTGGTTAGGAGTGACAGTAATATGAGTGGCATTTTTGAAAATCTTGGGATTGATTCCGGGATCATCATTATTATACTGCTGATTCTTACTATCTTCCTGCTGGTAAGGAATATCAGTATGAATATGCGTCTGAGCCGTCTGGAACGCAAATACAAAACATTTATGAAAGGTTCAGATGCACAGTCTCTGGAGAAAGTCTTCGTAAGAAAATTTGCGCAGATAGACAAACTCTATGAGGCGAAAGAAGAACATGACCATGATATTCTTTTTATCAAAAAGAATGTTGATAAAATGTTCAATAAATATGGTATAGAGAAGTATGATGCATTTGACGATGTTGGCGGTAAATTAAGCTTTGCGCTGGCACTGCTGGACAAAGATAATACAGGCCTTATCTTAAACGCCGTACATAGCCGTGATAATTGCTTTTTGTACATGAAAGAAATTGTAAAAGGTGAATCCTATGTTATGCTCAGCCAGGAGGAAGTCGAAGCACTTCGAAAAGCTGTTAATTTTGGACTGGATAATATCGAAGAAGAATAAGACAGTTTAAAAATGGAAAATAAGAGCATACTTAAAAAGAATCTGTTTTGCGCAATGCGCATAATATGATAAAATTTTAATATAAGGATTGTGCAAGGTGCTTTGCAGCGGAGCAATCGAGGATATCATTACATAATGAAATATAACATTTCAGGAGGAACAAGATGTTAGACATTAAATTTGTGAGAGAAAACCCGGAAGTTGTAAAACAGAATATCCGTAATAAATTTCAGGACAACAAACTTGAATTAGTAGATAAAGTTCTGGAACTTGACAAAGAAAACAGAGAGATTAAACAGGAAGTGGAAGCTCTTCGTGCAGAGAGAAATAAAATTTCCAAACAGATTGGTGCCCTGATGGGACAGGGTAAGAGAGAAGAAGCAGAAGAAGTAAAGAAACAAGTAGCTGCTTCAGGAACTCGTATTGAAGAACTTTCCGCAAGAGAAAAAGAAGTAGAAGAAGAACTTCTCAAGAACATGATGGTAATCCCGAATATCATCGATCCATCTGTGCCGATTGGTAAAGATGACAGCGAGAACGTAGAGATTGAGAAATTCGGTGAGCCGGTTGTTCCGGACTTTGAAGTTCCATATCATACAGATATTATGGAAAGCTTTGACGGAATTGATCTTGACAGTGCTAGACGTGTTGCGGGAAACGGTTTTTATTATTTAATGGGAGATATTGCAAGACTTCACTCTGCAGTTATCTCTTATGCGCGTGACTTTATGATCAACAGAGGATTTACTTACTGCGTACCGCCGTTCATGATCAGAAGCAATGTTGTAACAGGCGTTATGAGCTTTGCAGAAATGGATGCTATGATGTACAAGATTGAAGGTGAAGACTTATATCTTATCGGTACAAGTGAACATTCTATGATCGGTAAATTCATCGACCAGATCATTCCGGAGGAGGAACTTCCTAAGACCCTTACAAGTTATTCTCCATGTTTCCGTAAGGAAAAAGGAGCTCATGGACTTGAGGAGAGAGGTGTTTACCGTATTCATCAGTTTGAAAAACAGGAAATGATCGTTGTCTGCAAACCGGAAGAGAGCCCAATGTGGTTTGATAAATTATGGCAGAATACAGTTGATCTGTTCCGTTCTCTTGATATTCCGGTTCGTACACTTGAGTGTTGCTCCGGTGACCTGGCAGACCTGAAAGTAAAATCTCTTGATGTAGAAGCATGGTCTCCACGTCAGAAGAAATACTTCGAGGTAGGAAGCTGCTCCAACCTTGGTGATGCACAGGCGCGTCGTCTGAAAATCCGTGTAAACGGTAAAGATGGTAAATATCTCGCACATACATTAAACAACACTGTTGTAGCACCACCTAGAATGCTGATTGCATTCCTGGAGAACAACCTGAATGCAGATGGTTCTGTAAGCATTCCAAAAGCCCTGCAGCCATATATGGGCGGCATGACAAAGATTGAGAAAAAGCACGCTTAATGAGGAGTGAGCTTTTTCAGGGAGGTGTTCTTATGCACAGTTATCTGAGGGCAGTTGGTTTTTCTAAGATCACCAAAAGAAGCAGTATCAGGCAGATTATCACAGACGTGGTAGAAACCTATGATGAGAAAAATGTTATAGAAGATTACCCGGATGGTGTATTTGCTGAATTTTCAAAGAATTATGGATGCGATTGTGGAATCACTGTCTGCGGACAGTATGATGAGAACAATGTGTTTTATCCAGATTACTACTTTCCCTTTTTTCGTGGAACAGGCATTACGACGCAGGAGAGTGTTGTGATAGAGAAACACGCAGAAAAAGAATCCTTTGCAGGTGCCTGTGACGACCTGAGAATAGGAGTTACATTAATTTTTTATCTTCAGAATGCTGCTGAATATTTGCAGCAGCGCCAAAAAGATGGTATGTTTCCAGGAGGCCAGCCATTAACTCTTTCCGGGCTGGCCAGAGAAGGAAAAATTCTTTTTCCGGTAGAGAAAGATAAAGAGGCGGTTAAGGCTGAACGAGAGCTTACAAAAAACAGAAATCATTTGATCGCAGCTGCCCGTAACGGAGATGAAGAGGCTATGGAGAGTCTCACAATGGAGGATATGGACACATACTCCATGATTTCGCAGAGAATTGCTACTGATGATATTCTTTCTATTGTAGATTCATATTTTATGCCATATGGTATTGAATGTGACCAGTACAGCGTAATGGGTGAAATTGTTGATTTCATGACTTTTAAGAATATTATTACAGGAGAAGAAATCTGTCAGATTACCATAGACTGCAATGATATGCTGTTTGACGTATGCATTAACCGAGAAGATCTTCTGGGAGAACTCAAGATTGGCCGCCGTTTTAAAGGAATTATATGGCTTCAGGGACAACTGCATTATTAAAAAAATGCTAAGTTGTTTCTGGATTGTATGTTCTGGAATTGAGTTATATACGTACCGGGTTTATAGGACAGTAGTAGATGAATTTGTGATATATGTTTCACGTGAAACATATTTGCCAAACGTGTTTGACTTTTGGGAGATATCATTTGCTGTTCATGAATTGTACGCTAACAGATTCTAATGCATGCGGAAAGAAAATTTAAGATTCCCTTGTAATTTAATACAAAATATAGTAGAATTACAGTCGTGAATCAAGTTGTCCTCGTAGCTCAGCTGGATAGAGCACTCGCCTCCTAAGCGAGGGGTCGGAGGTTCAAATCCTCTCGGGGACGCCAGGAAATATTGCTGTAAATCTTTTAGAAATAAAGGATTTACAGCTTTTTTGATACATAATATGCAGAAAAATAAAAAGATCTATTTGACTCAGTGACTGGAACAAATAGATCTTTTTGCAGTACATACATAAGATGATATCATGTTAGGACAAAAATACATTTTGATCCTAATGTCATAAGATATAAGAATATGAATAAGCACTATAATAATATTGTGTGGAAATAAAAATACATATATAAATTGGGCAAATCAATCAAGTTCTCCTGCTTTAACCAAATTAAGTAGCGAAGCGTATTGCGAATATCCGCTTGACTTATAAAAAAGTGAGCAGAGAGAACTTGTGTAAGTAAGAATGAACTTATTTGATATCGTCTTCGGTTATGGATTTAACATTCGGGGTTCTTCCGTCTGCAGAAGTTTCAATAGTTAATTCTCCGGATTTCAGAAGTTCTACGGCTTTTTCGTGAGATTCTTCGTTCCAGTTGTTTCCGGTGATCTTCCAGTTATTGTCTGTTTCAGGGCTGATAGTTCCGCCTTTTACTTCAGATATATACTGTCCGATCAGTTCGCGGACACCGCCAATATCACCTTTTACATCCATTTCCAGAAGTACCGGAAGTTCATCACCTTCCTGGAATACTTCACCTACAGTGAGAAGCTGAGAGTTTGCGCGATAGTTGTTAACTGCGATTGTAAAGGTATCATCATCTTCTACAGGTGTACCATCAGGCCATGTCAGATTTTCAATACGGCTTCCGACTTCATTGGCAATATTAATCTCATAATTTACACCTTGGAACATATCGTAGTTGTATGCACGCATATCTTCACTAAAGGAAATTGTGAGATCGCCTGGTTTATAAGTGTTATAGTAGGATACAGTCCATTCCATATATTTCTTTAACTGCGCGCCGGTCATTTGGATTTTGTACAAGGTATTATTGTATTTGTATACCTGAGCGGTATCACATTTGCGAATATCTCCTTCATGAAGGTTTGCATCCATAATAAATAATGCAGCGGCGGATACATCTGCATCTGTATAATACAGCTGCACTTCCTGGATAAGATCCATTAATGCAGTATCCTGAATCTGAGCGGTTGGGATTTCTGCAATTTCATTTTCAGGAGCCAGGCTGCCGCCTTCAAGTTTACCAATTACAATAGAAGCGTCTTCTTTAGCCTTTTCGTCATAAGGAGCCAGAAGTTCATCCAGTTCTTTGTCGGAATCATATTCTCCGATTGCATGGCTTACTGATGTGCGATTTACAACATCCCATCCATTGTCTGATTTTTCAAGTTCCAGATGAATTTCTGCCAGTGTGGTAGCACCACTCTTATTTTCAATTATATAGACACCGTTAATTTCTTCACCTTCGATAAGCTGGTGACCATGTGCGGCAACAATCAAATCGAGTTCCGGACACGCGTTTGCCAGATCTCTTACACCAGAGTCTTTTGCTTCATATTCATTTTCAATATCCATATGAACAACTGCAATCATAACATCTACCTGATCCTGAATTTCATCAATTGCTGCACGAACCTCTTCAACAGGATCTGTTACTGTACAATCCTTCAGGTTTACGGAGTCCCACCTGGTAATATTCGGTGTAACCATGCCGATAATACCAACTTTTACTCCGTTTTTTTCAATAATTGTATAATCATCTGCAATTGCTTCACCGTCTTCGTCATAAACATTTCCAACCAGAGGTTTGGATTCCTGCTGAGCCATAATCTTTTTCAGGACATCCATACCATAATTGTATTCATGATTTCCTGTAACACACACATCATATCCAATTTCATTCTGAGAAAGGATCATAGGATGGATATCTTCGTCCAGGAAAAGTTCAGCAGAGTTACCCTGAATGGTATCACCTGCGTCAACAAGAATTGTATTCTCATTACGAAGAGAATCAATTGCAGTAGACATCTGGACCATACTTCCTGAAGTGTCTTCTGCATTTACGGCATAATCCCAGGTTGTAAATTTTCCGTGGGTATCACTGCTGGCAAGAATCTGAAGATCCATAGTTTCAGATTCACTGGCGGTTTCCTCTGTGGCATAAACAGCTGTTACTGTACCGAAACTGTTTACAGCTAATGCTGACATAAGAAGCATTGCTAGAATTTTTTGTCTCTGTTTCATAAATTCCTCCTGATTTTGAATCATAATAATTTTCTTTTTTCGACGTCGTGCTATGTTTATATCATTATTTTGCTTAATAAAAAAGGACTCGTGACGGTTTTGTTGTGCAATTTACACATAAAAAGGTTTTTCGGAAAAATAGACAACTTTGTATGTTTTAATTTAGTAATTATTGCCATCAAAAATAGTTTGATCAAATAGCGAAGCGGATGATTTTATCCGCTTGACAAATGTAGCGTGCCAGTTAGTACACGCTTAGCGCTGATTATAGTTATAGTAAGGGGAAGATAAGGATGTTGTAAGGTAGCAGAGCAATTTGTAAATATCAGGTATGAGGCTTACGTGATTGAAACTGTAACGCTATAAAGAGATGATATAAATTTAGATGTTACAATGCAAAAAAGGACCCAAGTCCTATTTTGAGTATTAAAAATAAAAAATAATTAACAAAAATTACAAAACAAAACTGGAAAATTTTTACGAAATGAGTATAAATACACAAAAAAGGGACTCGAGTCCTGTTTTATATTTGGGACATATGTCATTATCAGTGCATCAAACACGACAAAAATTGTGCAAAAGGAGAAAAAGAAATCATGAAAAAAAGAGTAGTAGCAGCGGTACTTGCAGGTTTAATGGCATTTTCACTTACAGCATGTGGAAGCAGTTCCGATAGCAAGACAGAAACAAACACAGAAAGCAAAGCAGAAGAAACAGCAGACAACGATGCAGATGAAAGCAGCGAAGAAGAGACAGGTGACGCATCTGATATGAAAGTAGCGATGGTTACAGACTCCGGTGACATCACAGACCAGAGCTTCAACCAGACAACCTATGAAACATGTAAAGCATGGGGAAACGAAAACAACGTAGAATTTAACTACTATAAACCGGAAAGCGATTCCGATGAAGCAAGAAGCGCAAGCGTAGATCAGGCAGCAGCAGACGGAGCAAATGTAATCGTACTTCCTGGATATATGTTCGCATCTGCAGTAGTAGAACAGTCTGAGATGTATCCGGATATTAAATTCGTAGCACTTGATGTAAGCGCAGGCGATATCTGCGAAAAAGGTGTTGGTGAAGGATACAGCTACAATCCTGATGAATATGATGTGACAGAGTACTATAATACGGACAATGTTTATTGCTGTACATACCAGGAAGAACTTTCCGGATATATGGCAGGATATGCAGCAGTAAAACTTGGATATCATCACCTCGGATTCCTTGGCGGAATGTCTGTACCGGCAGTTACACGTTTCGGATATGGATATGTTCAGGGCGCGGACGAAGCTGCAAAAGAACTTGATATCGTAGATGACGTAGCAGTTGAGTATGTATGTGGGGGACAGTTCTACGGTGATGCAGATATCACAGCATACATGGATACATGGTATGGAAGCAAAGGTGTAGAAGCTGTATTCGCATGCGGCGGCGGTATTTATACATCAGCAGCAGAGGCAGCTACCAAGACAGGCGGTAAAGTAATCGGTGTTGACTCCGACCAGTCTGGAATCATCGGTGAAGACTTAACTATTACATCTGCAATGAAAGGTCTTGCTCCGACAATTAATGACGTTCTCGATGCGATCAAAGCAGACAACTGGAAAGATTATGCAGGAAAGATTGATAACCTGGGTCTTGTATCAGAGAATCCTGAAGACGATTTCGTTCAGCTTCCTGTAGAAACAACACAGTGGTCAGATGATTTTACAGAAGATGATTACAAAGACCTTGTAAAGAGAATGTATGACGGAGAACTTACAGTAAGCGGTGATATTACAGCATTACCGGAAACTGAGATCAAAGTAGAAGACTACGGCAGCATTAAATAATTAAGATTTCATGCAGACAGATAATGGCCTGAGAAAGGGGAGTGAGCATGCAGACGCTCAGTGCTCCCTTTTCTTTAACGCCAATATCGGCAAGATCAGCGCTTTTTGCTGTTATTCTGCAATATTTCCGGCAAAGAGTTGCTTCAGAAATGGTGCAGAATAACAGCAAGAATAAAACCGTAATGACGGTTTACTCCGCTGCCGATAATAAACACTTTGCATGATATAAAAAAGGAGAAAGAAAAATGAGTGAATATGCAATTGAAATGTTGAGAATCACCAAACGATTCCCAGGAATCATAGCAAATGACAATATAACACTTCAATTAAAAAAAGGTGAGATCCATGCACTCCTGGGAGAGAATGGAGCAGGAAAATCAACACTGATGAGTGTTCTCTTCGGATTATACCAGCCGGAAGAGGGAGAAATCCGCAAGGATGGCAAAAAAGTAGAGATTAACAACCCAAACGATGCCAATGACCTTGGGATTGGAATGGTACATCAGCATTTCAAACTTGTAGAGTGTTTCAGCATCCTTGACAATATCATCCTCGGTGTAGAGACGACAAAGGGCGGTTTCCTTCAGAAAGACAGTGCAAGGAAGAAAGTAGTAGAATTGTCCGAGAAATACGGACTTGCTGTGGATCCGGATGCTATTATCGAAGATACTACTGTAGGTATGCAGCAGAGAACAGAAATCCTGAAAATGCTTTACCGCGATAACGAAATCCTGATTTTCGATGAACCGACTGCAGTTCTTACTCCTCAGGAGATCCAGGAACTGATGCAGATCATGCAGAACCTTGCAGCAGAGGGAAAAAGTATTCTGTTCATCACACATAAACTTGCAGAGATCATGCAGGTGGCAGACAGATGCAGTGTTCTCAGAAAAGGTAAATACATTGGAACTGTAGATATTAAAGACACCACACCGGAAAAACTCTCCGCCATGATGGTAGGACGAGACGTCAACTTTATTGTGGACAAAGAACCTGCAAAACCAGGAGATGTAGTCCTTGATATCCAGAATATGTCTGTTGCATCCAAACGTCACAAAAACAACGCTGTAAACAACGTTTCCATGCAGGTACACAGAGGTGAGATCGTATGTATCGCTGGAATCGATGGAAACGGTCAGACAGAATTTGTCTACGGGCTCTCAGGACTGGAACCATTAACCGGAGGAAAAATCGTTATGAACGGTCAGGACATTACAGAAATGCCAATCCGTAAACGATTGACATCAGGTATGAGCCATATTCCGGAAGACCGCCACAAACATGGTCTGGTACTGGATTACTCCCTGGAAGATAACATTGTTCTTCAGAGATATTTTGAACCACAGTTTACCAACAAATTTGGTTTCCTGAAACGAAAGGAGATCAGAAAATATGCAAACAGACTGATCGAAGAATATGATATCCGTTCCGGTCAGGGACCAATCACAAAGACAAGAGCTATGTCCGGAGGAAACCAGCAGAAAGCCATTATTGCACGTGAAATAGACAAAAATCCTGAGCTTTTGATTGCAGTACAGCCGACCCGAGGTCTGGATGTAGGTGCTATCGAAAATGTACATAAACAGCTTGTACAGGCCAGAGATGCCGGAAAAGGTGTACTTCTGGTAAGCCTGGAGCTGGATGAAGTAATGAATGTATCAGACAGGATCCTTGTTATGTATGAAGGTGAAATCGTAGGAGAATTTGATCCGAAGAAAGTAACTGTAGAAGAACTGGGGCTTTATATGGCTGGTTCTAAAAGAAAGGAGACAAAGGGCAATGAATAAAGAAACAAAGAAAAAAGAAAGCATTCTCAGAAATAATGCAGTCCAGACCATCCTTGCGTCTTTGCTCTGCATTATCGTGGGACTTCTGATCGGATATGTGGTACTACTGATCATCAATCCGAAAGGAGCATCAGGAGCTATCGTATCGATCTTAAAGAACTATCTGTATTATCCTAGTTCAGTGGCAGTTATGAAATACTGTGGAACAACACTGGTAAAAGCATCAGCACTTTTATTATGTTCTTTATCCGTTTTATTTGCATACAAAGTAGGTCTCTTTAACATCGGAGCGGCTGGACAGTATGTAATCGGAGCAGGCGCAGCTTTATATTTTGCATTAAAATTCGGAATGCCATGGTATGTATGTCTGATCGCAGCAGTTGTACTGGCAGCATTAGTAGGCGGACTTTCCGGATTCCTGAAAGCATATTTTAACGTAAACGAGGTTATTTCATGTATCATGCTCAACTGGATCTCTTTGTATGGAGTAAATATGCTGCTTTCACAGGTAAAAGCAGAGTCCACACCATATACCATTGATCTTTCAAGTGGAAATAAAAGCGCACTCATGCCAAATGCCGGTCTTGATCAGCTTTTTTCAGGAAACAAATTTGTTACTATTGGATTACCAATTGCTGTGATCATGGCAGTAGTTGTATGGGTTGTCCTTGAGAAAACAAAATTTGGTTTCGAGTTAAAAGCAACTGGTATGAACAAAAATGCTGCAAAATACTGCGGTATGAAAGAGAAGAGAAATACTATCGTAACAATGATGATCGCCGGAGGCCTGTCTGGTCTTGGCGCTGCGGTTTTTTACTTAAGTGGTATTGAAACCTGGATGGTACAGCAGACAACTGTTCCGGGAATGGGATTTAATGGAATTGCAGCAGCATTCCTTGGCGGTCTGAATCCGATTGGCACAATCTTTTCTTCTTATTTTATTCAGCACATTACAAGTGGTGGAAGCTATGTAGACAAAACAATGTATTGTACACAGATCTCTGATCTGATCTCAGCATTTATCATTTACCTTTGCGGATTTGTATTCTTCTTCAAACTCTGGCTTAACCGTTATCTGGACAAAAGAGATGAGAAGAAAGCTGCAAAACAGGTGAAAGGAGGAGAAAAATAATGGTTTTATTACTCCAGTATACATTAATATTTGCATCTGTTCTGATTCTGGTAGCGCTTGGCGGATGTTTCTCTGAACACAGTGGCGTTGTAAACATTGGTCTTGAGGGAATCATGGTTATGGGAGCTCTTGGAGGAGCTCTGATGATGAAATATCTTCCGTCAACTATGGCGGCACCGTTGGTGATCCTGCTGGTAATCCTCGGCAGTGTGATCGTAGGAATGGTATTTTCTCTTTTTCTTGGTGTTGCGGCAATTCATTTTAACGCAGACCAGACACTTGTAGGTACAGCACTGAATCTGCTTGGACCTGCAGCAGCAGTAGTAATTGTAAGAGCCATCAATATGTCAGAAAGTATTGATAATGTTTCCTCTACGGTTGCGTACAAAGAAGCAAAAAAAGCGTTTCTTGTAAACATTGGGAAGTTTGAATTCAGCTGGTTTATGCTTTTGGCATTGCTGATTCTCATCGCATCATATATCATATTATATAAGACTAAGTTCGGTCTCCGCCTTATGGCATGTGGAGAGCATCCGCAGGCAGCAGACTCCGTGGGAATCAACGTTTACAAAATGCGATATGCAGGTGTTCTGATTTCCGGAGCATTGGGCGGACTTGGCGGACTGGTTTATATTACAGCCGGTGTCAGTGAATGGAAATTTGAAAACGGCGTTGCCGGATTTGGATTCCTTGCACTTGCAGTTATGATCTTTGGTCAGTGGAAACCGGTGAATATCGGACTTGCAGCACTTCTGTTTGGCCTGTTCCGTGCGCTTTCCAATGTTTATACAGGATTTGACGTACTGGTAGCATTAAAGCTTCCAAGTACATTATATAACATGTTCCCGTACATTATTTCCCTGATTGTTCTTGTATTCGTATCAAAGAATTCCAGAGCGCCGAAAGCAGAGGGTATTCCGTATGATAAGGGGCAGAGATAAAGTCAGAAACGTATAAAAAGATAACTATAAGATGTGAAAATGTTTCACGTGAAAAATTGTAACTGTTCAGTATCTTCACAGCAGTGAATTACTAAACAGTTACGAAAAAAATCAGGTAAAGGATGGAAAGATCATGAAAAATTATTCAGAAGATGCAAGCAGACAGTATCATATTCAGGTGGCAAAAGGTGAAGTAGGACGTTATGTAATTCTGCCGGGAGATCCAAAAAGATGTGCAAAAATCGCACAGTATTTTGATAATCCGGTACTGATCGCAGACAACAGAGAATATGTCACATATACAGGAACACTTGACGGTGTAAAGGTAAGTGTAACGTCAACAGGAATTGGTGGTCCGTCCGCATCCATCGCAATGGAAGAACTGTACCGCTGCGGTGCAGATACATTTGTAAGAATCGGTACATGCGGAGGAATGCAGCCGGAAGTAAAGAGCGGAGATGTAGTGATCGCCACAGGTGCAGTCCGTATGGAAGGAACTACCAGAGAATATGCACCAATTGAATATCCTGCAGTAGCAAACCTTGATGTTATCAATGCTCTTGTAGATGCTGCAAAAGAAAAAGGTTTCCCGTACCACACAGGTGTTGTGCAGTGCAAAGACGCATTCTACGGTCAGCATGAGCCGGAAGAAATGCCTGTAAGCTATGAACTGATCAATAAATGGGAAGCATGGAAGAGAATGGGATGCCTTGCATCTGAAATGGAATCCGCAGCTCTCTTTATTGTAGCCGGAAAGCTTCGTGTAAGAGCTGGTTCCTGTTTCCTGGTAGTAGCAAATCAGGAAAGAGAGAAACTCGGTCTGGAGAATCCGGTAGTCCATGACACAGATATGGCTATTCGTGTAGCTGTAGAAGCTATCAGAAAAATGATTAAAGAAGATCAGGCTAAATAAACAGTTGGTGAGCATAATGAACAACGGTAATGAGCGAAACTGACAGTGGCAGAAAGAAAAGAGGACGAGCAAAAATGGAAATTAAAGAAATCTTAAGACATGTAGATCATACACTTCTTCTTCAGCCATCCACATGGGAAGAAATCAAACAGATCTGCGACGATGCGATGAAATATGGAACTGCATCTGTATGCATTCCTCCATGCTATGTAAGAGAAGCGGCAGAATACATGGACGGAAAAATGGCAGTATGCACAGTTATTGGTTTCCCAAATGGAAACACAACAACAGCAACAAAAGAATTTGAGACTAAAGACGCTATTGCAAACGGCGCATCTGAAATCGATATGGTAATCAACATCGGATGGTTAAAAGATAAGAAATATGACCTGATCGAGAACGAGATCAGAACTCTCAAGGCAGCATGCGGAGAAAAAATCCTCAAAGTTATCATTGAGACATGTTTCCTCACAACAGAAGAGAAGATTAAAATGTGCGAAATCGTAACAGCAGCAGGAGCTGATTATATCAAGACATCAACAGGCTTCGGCGGTGGCGGAGCAACATTTGAAGATATAGAACTGTTCTCCAAACACATTGGACCAAATGTAAAAATGAAAGCAGCAGGTGGTATTTCCTCTCTGGATGACGCTGAAAAATTTCTTTCCCTGGGTGCAGACAGACTGGGAACGAGCAGAATCATTAAGATTGTAAAGAATGAAGAAACAACAGGTTATTGATTTTGAGCAAGAAATCTCATCGCCTATATTTGGCAGCGAGATATGAAACTTGTAATTATCGGAGGTGTAAAACTATGCAGAACTTAGACGAAAAAATGATCGATAAACTGATCGGGACAGCAATTGAGCAGCTGAAATTTTCCTATACACCATATTCCAATTTCAAAGTCGGTGCAGCACTGCTTGCGAAGAGTGGAGAAATCTATACAGGGTGTAATATCGAGAATGCAGCATACACACCTACCAACTGCGCTGAGAGAACTGCGTTCTTTAAGGCTGTAAGCGAAGGAACAAAGGAATTTGATGCAATCTGCATTGTGGGCGGAAAAGACGGCGTTCTGACCGAATATACGGCGCCATGTGGCGTATGCCGTCAGGTAATGATGGAATTCTGCAACCCGGAGACGTTTAGGATCATTCTGGCAGTAGATAAAGAGCATTACGATGTTTATACATTAAAAGAACTCTTGCCACAGGGATTCGGACCATTGAATTTAGCATAAAATGGAGGAACATCATGACACAGGAACAACTGATCGCATTACCGAAAATAGAACTGCATTGCCACCTGGATGGTTCACTCAGCCGTGAATTTATAGAAAAGCGTCTGGGCAGAAAAGTCCATCAGGAGGAACTGAGTGTATCAGATAATTGCACCAGTCTTGCAGAATATCTGGAAAAATTCACATTGCCGGGACAGTGCATAATGGATGAAAAAGGACTGGAAGAAGCCGGATATGATGTACTCAGAAGTATGAGTAGAGAAAACGTTTGCTATGCAGAAATTCGTTTCGCACCTTTATTATCAGTGACAGAAGAGATGAACTGTAAAAAAGTCATCGAAGCGCTGCTGAAAGGACTGGAACGGGGCAGAAATGATTTCGGCATAGAATTTGGTGTGATCACCTGTGCCATGAGACACCACAGCGAAGAAGAAAACAGCAGAATGATAATGACTGCCCGCGAATACTTAGGTTTCGGCGTATGTGCTGCAGATCTTGCAGGTGCAGAAGCCTCATATCCCATGACGGAATTTATGAATCTGTTTTACAATACACATAAAATCGGAATGCCATTTACAATTCATGCAGGGGAATGTGGAAATGCACAGAATATTATAGATGCAGAAAGGGTCGGGGCGGGCAGGATTGGTCACGGAATTGCAATGAGAGGAAACAAAGAACTTCAGCGTGAACTGGCAGCAAGAAGGATAGGTATCGAAATGTGTCCGATCAGTAATCTCCAGACAAAAGCTGTACAGAGTACAGCAGAATATCCTCTCAGAGAATTTCTGGATGCAGGTCTGAGAGTTACCATCAATACGGATAACAGAACTGTCAGCAACACAACATTAACAAAAGAACTGGAATTTGTTCAAAAACAATACGGAATCCGGGATGAGGAGGTCCTGCTTCTGATGAAGAATGCAGTAGATGCGGCCTTTGCAGGAGAAGCTGTAAAAGAAAGGCTGTACCGGAGCATAACAGCAAAATATAAGAGATGAGGTAAAGAAACATGAAAAATTATGAAAGAATTTTTGTAATTGTACTTGATTCTCTGGGAATCGGGGCAATGCCGGATTCAGCAAATTTTGGTGACACCGGAGTAGACACTTTTGGACATATTCTTGAGAAAATGGGCTCTCTCGAGATCCCAAATCTCGAAAAACTCGGAATGCTGAATCTCCATCCGGCCGGAAACATGACAGGTGTGGAAAATCCAATCGGACGTTATACTCGTCTGAGTGAAGCAAGTAACGGAAAAGACACCATGACCGGACATTGGGAAATGATGGGAATCAAGACAGAGAAACCATTTAAAACCTTTACAGAAACAGGTTTTCCGCCGGAACTGATCGCTGAACTGGAGAAGCAGTGTGGCAAGAAAGTTATCGGAAACAAGAGTGCAAGCGGAACTGAGATCATTGAAGAGCTGGGAGAAGAAGAAATTGAGACAGGTGCAATGATCGTCTATACATCTGCAGATTCCGTACTTCAGATCTGCGGAAACGAAGAAACATTTGATCTTCAGAATCTGTATCGCTGCTGCGAGATCGCCAGAGAGATTACACTGAAGGACGAATGGAGAGTAGGAAGAGTCATTGCAAGACCGTATGTTGGAAAGAAAAAAGGTGAATTCAAACGTACTAGCAACCGTCATGATTACGCCCTGAAACCTACAGGACTTACTGCTTTAAATGCACTTAAGGACAAAGGCCTCGACGTGATCGGTGTAGGAAAGATTAACGATATTTTCTGCGGAGAAGGAATCACAGAGACTCATCATTCAGACAGTTCTGTACATGGAATGGAGCAGACAATTGAAATCTGCAAAAAAGATTTCAAAGGATTGTGCTTCGTTAACCTCGTAGACTTCGATGCATTATGGGGACACAGAAGAAATGTAGAGGGATATGGAAGAGAAATTGAGAAATTTGATAAGAATCTGGGTGTCCTGTTAGAAGAAATGAAAGAAAGCGATCTGCTTATCATTACAGCAGACCACGGAAACGACCCAACATATACAGGAACAGACCACACCAGAGAACACGTACCATTTATTGCTTACTCCAAGAGCATGAAAAACGGCGGCAAGATCAAAAACGAAGATACTTTCGCAGTGATCGGAGCTTCCGTAGCAGACAATTTTGGCGTAGAAATGCCAGAGGGAACGATCGGACATTCTATTTTAAATGAATTAGTGTAAGACCATTTACAGGGGAAAATCATATTCTCCGGTAAACATTTAAAGCAGATAAAAAACACAGAAAGTATAGGAACCGCATATGAAGCACAAATATTTACAAGACGCATTGCCGTTTCTGAAAGAAGTGGATAAAGAAAGACAAAGACAATTTGAATTTTATTTCCGCAATGCACCATTGTGGGTTATGGACCTGCTTCAGAGCGAAGAACTGGAGCCGGGGACCACTTTTATCAGAGAGAATGAACCGGCAGATACGATTTTCTTTATTGGAAGAGGCAGAGCAAAAGCTACAGATTACCGAATTTCCGGAATCGCGTACGATTTCATGAAACCGAAAGACCTGATCGCGCTGGGCGGAATGGAAGTGATCATGGAACTTGAAAACTATCAGACTACCTGGGAAACCGAAACGAAATGCACAGTCGTAAAGCTGCCAAGAGCAAAGTATGAGAAATGGATTCATGCAGACACAGATATTTTCCGTCTGGAGTCAAAGATCACATGTGAATCTCTGCTGGAAGAAAGCAGAAGGAACAGACTGTATCTTTTCCTCCAGGGAGCGGACAGACTGGCACTTCTTCTTGTTGAATGGTTTGAGAAATTCAACAGAAATGGAGAACTCTGTATCAATGAAAGCAGACAGAGCATTGCAGATGAGACAGGGCTTTGCCTGAAAAGCGTCAGCAGGGGAATAAAGAAATTCGCCGGTGACGGACTGATCACCAAAAAAGGAAATCAGATATTGATCGATCAGGAACAATATGAGGGTCTGAGAAAGATTGTCAATGAAAATATGGACAGTTTTTCAGGATAAAAGATCATGCAAAGATTGTTTCACGTGATACATTTTGCCTGATATCTGATCATGCAAAGAAGTGTATTGACATATAAGAAAGAGATGATAAAGGAGATTAAGCAGTAAATGAGTAAATTATATGAGAAATTGGAGACATGCCTTGCAAGTGTACGTCAGAAAACAGATTTTAAACCGGAAGTAGCACTGATCCTGGGTTCAGGACTTGGCGACTATGCAGACGAGATTAAAATTGAAACAACCATCGATTATACAGACATCGAGGGGTTTCCTACTTCAACAGTAGCAGGTCATAAAGGAAGATTTGTGTTTGGATATGTTGGAAGTGTGCCGGTAGTGATCATGCAGGGAAGAGTTCATTACTATGAAGGATATCCAATGACAGACGTTGTACTTCCGACAAGATTGATGGGAATGATGGGAGCAAAGAAACTCATTCTGACAAACGCAGCAGGTGGTGCAAACCCGGAATATAAGCCTGGAGACTTTATGATGATCACAGATCACGTTACAACAGGAGTGCCAAGTCCGCTGATTGGGGAGAATATTGATGAACTTGGTGCAAGATTCCCGGATATGAGTGAAGTATATAGTCTCCGTTTGCAGGATGTGATCAGAAAATGCGCAGATAAATGCGGTGTTAAGCTTCAGGAGGGTGTATACGTCCAGTTTACAGGACCAAACTATGAAACTCCGGCAGAAGTAAGACTTGCACAGAAATGGGGCGGAGACGCAGTAGGAATGAGTACAGCATGCGAAGCCATGGCAGCCCGCCACATGGGACTTGAAATCTGTGGAATTTCCTGTATTACAAACATGGCAGCAGGAATCTCCAAAGAAGAACTTAACCACAAAGAAGTCCAGAAAACAGCGGATCGTGTGGCAAAATCATTTAAAGAACTGATCACTGAGATTGTGGTAAATATGTAAAACTACAGTATATATGTTGTAAATATAATAAAATATAATGAAGCAGAAAAAGATCTTTGCAGGTAAAAAGCAGAGGTCTTTTTTTAGTGTATTATTTTTGGCAATTGAACAAAATCAAGCAAGTGGCGAAGCGGATTGCGAATATCCGCTTAACTGAGGCGGCTTATCAGAACAGATTAAGAATAGATTTAGCGTGGTATTGTAAAAAAGACAGGAATATTGAAAACAGGCGTTTTCAATCCCTGGTCTTTTGTGCTAAAATAGGAAAAGAGTTTATCTAAATAAATCGTTAAAGAGAGATAAATCATTAAAACATAAATGATACAGAAAGGAAACTGGTTTTTATGGAAACAGGAACAATTTTTAAATTTCATAACGATCTGGACACAGACCAGATCATAGCGTCACAGTATCTGTTACTTCCGAATCTGGATGAGATGAAAGGCCACGCCTTTGAATCTCTGGATTCGGATTTTTCTAAAAAAGTAAAACCTGGTGATTTCGTAGTAGGTGGAGAGAACTTTGGATGCGGATCCTCCAGAGAGCAGGCCCCTGGCGTACTTAAAGCATTAGGTGTTCAGGCAGTCGTAGCGAAATCTTTTGCACGAATTTTCTATAGAAACTCTATTAACATCGGATTACCGGTAATTGTCTGTAAAGATCTTCCGGACGAAGTAAATACCGGAGATCAGATGGTTCTTCACATGTCAGAAGGAACTGTAGAAGCCAACGGAAAAACATATTCCTGTACAAAACTTCCGGAATATATGCAGAATATTTTAAATCAGGGCGGCCTGATCGCATCTCTGAACAAGGAGGAAAAGTAAAATGGGAATGACAATTGCAGAAAAGATCATCGCTGCAGCAGCAGGAGTAGACAGTGTAAAACCTGGAGATATTCATACAGTCAAACTTGACCGTCTGATGAGTAACGATGGAACAACCCATCTTACTGTTGACATGTATAACAATAAATTAAAGAATCCGCAAATTGCAGATCCGAAAAAACTTGTGTTTATCGTGGATCACAATGTACCGTCTGACAGCCCGAAAACAGCAGCATCACAGAAGAAGATGAGAGATTTCGCAAAAGAAAATAACATTGATTTCTGGGAAGGGAAAGGTGTCTGCCATCAGGTTATGATCGAGAACTATGTTCGTCCAGGTGAACTGATCTTTGGTGCAGACAGCCATACATGTTCTTACGGTGCATTAGGTGCATTCGGAACAGGCGTAGGATGCACAGACTTTCTGTATGGAATGGTTACAGGAACTTCCTGGGTACTGGTTCCGGAGAGTGTGAAATTCAATCTTGTAGGCAAACTGCCTGAAGGTGTTTATGCAAGAGACTTGATTCTTACAATTATCGGAGAAATTGGTGCAAACGGATGCAATTATCAGGCAATGGAGTTCACAGGAGAGGGTGCAAAAACACTTAGTATCAGTGACCGTATGGCACTCTGCAATATGGCAGTAGAAGCCGGTGCTAAGACGGGTATTTTTGAAGCAGACGAAAAAGCTATCGAATACCTGAAAGAACACGGACGTGAGCCGAAAGCTGTATATCACAGCGATCCGGATGCCGTTTATGCAAGAGAATATACATTTGACTTATCAAAAGTCCGCCCTGTAGTTGCCAAACCTGATTTTGTAGATAATGTAGTTCCTGCAGAAGAAACCTGCGGAATCGAGATCAATGAAGCATTCCTTGGTTCCTGCAACAACGGACGTATCGAAGATCTTCGTGTAGGCGCAGAAATCATTAAGGGTAAGAAGGTAGCTGAGGGTGTCAGATTTCTCGTTGTACCTGCAAGCCAGACAATTTACCGTCAGGCATTAAAAGAAGGCATTATAGACACCTTTATGGAGGCAGGAGCCATTGTTATGAACCCGAACTGCAGTGTATGCTGGGGAAGCTGTCAGGGTGTTATCGGTGAAAACGAAGTTCTTATCAGCACAGGAACACGTAACTTTAAAGGTCGTGCAGGACATCCAAGTTCTAAAGTATATCTGGGATCAGCAGCGACTGTTACAGCATCTGCTATTGCAGGAAAGATTGCACTGGCAAGTGAAGTATAAATAAATTACTCAACTTTCCCACCAGTAAAGCTGGCATAAACAGTTGATTTTTCAACTGAAA
>OLNF01000448.1_pt1 | contig 36034 bp, 38 predicted proteins | sample 1673061 | NCBI WGS metagenome assembly OLNF01 (sample SAMEA3136751, study PRJEB25190) | human gut metagenome
GTATGAATATTTAGATTTTCTGACGCAATATCAATCTATTAATGAGCCTACTGAAAAATTGAGAAAAAATACATTGCAGTAAATCTTCAATTTGCAAATCTCACAACATATATGTTATAGGAAATTTTATTAAATAACTGTTTTTATAAGAAAGTAAGATGTTAAGTTATGATAGATATCGAAGAAATGAAATTTTTTTACCTAAATAAAGGTAAGAAGGCCAAAAAAATAAAAAGAGTTGGTGATTATAAAAATAGCACGAATTCTAACTGTTTTAAGATTAGATTAGGTAATAATGATTATTTGTTAAAAGTAATTACTGGTGGTGATGATTATCAAGTAAAATGTTCTTTTATGCCCCAATGTTTCGAAAGTGGAGAATTAAAATTTGATGATGAAAATTATAAGTATTATTTATACGAATACATTGATGGATTTGTAATTTCTGAAAATAATAAATATAAATTGAATGAAAAATCTTTTGAAAGTCTAATTAATTTAGAAATATGCTTGCATAACAAAGGTGTTTGTATATTCGATATGAATGCATATAATTTTATTCATACTCCTAATGATAGGATTGTACTTGTTGATTATGGAGCACTTAAAGAAGAAAAAAAGCATATGAAGATTTTAGAATGCTATGCATGTTACCTGGTCCTTATGAAAGTCCAATAGAATACAATTATTCTTTTGTTGGAAATGATGGAGTTTATTCTGAAAAGACAGAAATATATTATTTAGGCCTATTACTTAAATGTTATTACACATTAGATAATAAAATAAAAAATATTATATTAAAAATGTGTGAATATAATTGTGAAAATGTGAAAAAAGATATAAGACTTTTGAAGAAATAAAGGATGATTTAATTAAACTTTAATGCTTTAAAATTAAAAGAATAGATAAAACAACTCTGTTCTTTTTAGTATATTAGTGCCAACTTTAAATGATTTTACACTCTTCAAGTATTTTTTCTATAATAATGTGAATCGTCATGTCTGGATTATCACGGTAGAAATTAAATTTTTTGTAAGTTTCAATATGGTCTTTATTATTAATATGATTGTTGCGAATAACGTGACCACGCTTAATTGCAGTTATAACATCATCTAAGGTTATGCTAGATAGTATTTTAGTAAATTCCGCAACTGTTTTATATTCATCGATTTTAGTATACTTTGTTTTATATCCTTTATTTATGTATGTACAGTATTCGAATCTATTGCTTACTGGTGTTTTTAGGTCATATTTATGAAGTATCATCCATAAATCAAAAGTATAATTTGAGTATGCTAAGTCGTAGGAGCTAATATTACATTCTTTTTTTGCTTTTTCAATGTCATCAATAATTAGTTTAAATTTATTTAATTGCTCCTTGTCATAATAGTCTTCTATATCTTGAACGTGAAAAAATTTTACGTAACCTTCACTTTTTTTGCCTTTTTGTGTATAGATACTGATTCTACTTTTAGCGAATGATGAAGGTGTTTTGGCTCGTATGAAGAAATTAACTTTGTATTTTGCTTTTTCACATTCATTGATTAATTTTTTTAAATGCTCAAAGTATAACAATTCGCAATTTTCACCCTCAACTGAAATATTATATTGTAAACATTCTTTAATTGGATTGCTTTTTTTCTTCATTCTTAATACTTCCTTCAACTATCTCTTTAAATATATCACTAAAGTCAATGTTTTCAATCGCACCATAACGATTTATGAAATAATTTCTCATATAATCGGTAGTATTTCTTACTGGTGTATTACCATTTGTTTTGAAATCTGATAATGAGTATAGAATACTACTTTTAGTTTCTTTTTCTTTTTCAACAAACTTAATTTCGTCTCTACGAAATATTTGAGAATTTAGGAAAATTGGATTATGAGTATTAAAAATAAGTTGGGCTTTTTTAAGATTAATTTCATCGTTATGGAATGCACTTATAATGTTCATAACAATCATTGGATGTAAAGAAGAATCAAGTTCATCCATTACAAGAGTTCCTCCTGTTGTTAAAACATTTAGAATATATGGCATTATACCAATTAATCTTAGTGTTCCAACTGATTCAATTCTTTCAGCATCAATACCAGTTCCTTTGTTGCCATCACGTTTGATTATGGATACTAGATTCGTTTTACCATTGTCTCTAATATATCCAAAATCAGTTCCCACTATTCCAGCCTCTTTAGCAATGCTATTTAGTGTTTCATCAATAAATAAGGTACTAGTATCATTTTGAATATTAGGTCGTAAATTATGATAATTGGATCTATTAATAACAATGAATTTTTCTTTTAACCAGCTTAAGATATCAGTACATATTTTTTTACTAATAAATGAATTAAAATCAGTTGTTAAAAATAAAATGGTTTTTGATAAATTTACTTTTGCAATCTCAATATTTTTTTGAGCTAAAGAGAAATTAAAATTTTCTAATAGCAAATTTTGAATTTTAGATAAGTTGTTTACTTCGATATCGGTCGTAGTTCTTTTAAAAATTTCATAGTCGTTAACCATTAATTTTTCTGAAATTATCTTTCTATCATATTTTTCAATGCCGAATTTACCCAAATCAATGATAAGCTCATAATCGTATTTAGTGTTATTGTCTATAAATTCAATTTCAAATTCAACGGGATGAGATTCACCATCAAAGAAGAAGGGAATTAATTCCATTGATTGACTTACATAATCATCAAATCTATTGTCTTCTACATTATTTATATTTCCTCTAAGTATTATTTGCTTAAAACATGACATAGCATTTATAATAGATGTTTTACCAGCAGCATTGGGTCCATAGATTACAGCACCAGATAATCCTTTATATTCTTTGTTATTTGCAGTTTCTTTTAAAATGCTATATGGTATATCTTGAATTCGTTCAGGATTTAGGGAAAAAATAGCCTCATCTTTAAATGATTTAAAATTTTTAATTCTAAAGTTTAAAAGCATAGTATATACCCTCTTTCTTTGCTTAGTTGCCATAAAATGGCATTACAATGTTATTTTAACACTATTTTTTGAAAATTAAAATAATTTTTTTAATAGTTATTTTAATTTTAGCATTTATATTGGTCAAAAAAATATGATTATTGTCATGTTTAATTGAGTATGACATTTTATTAAAATTAGATATATGTTGTTTAGTTTTAGTTAAAAATGTCTCAAATAATAAATATAAGAGATTAGTTTCATAAGAAATGAGTTTGATTATTATAATCTCTGTCTGATTGAGAAAAAATCTCAAATAAACGTTGATTTTTTGTGATTTCAAGTTATAATTAAGTTGGAAGTGGTATTAATGTTATTAAAATTTAAGTTTAAAAATTATAAATCTTTTAAGGGCGATACATTGTTAGATTTAACTGCTACTAAATATAGTGAATACAATTGGCATATTGTAAAAATAGGAACTGAACAAATATTACCTGTAACGGCTATATTAGGGCCAAATGCTTCTGGCAAATCAAATGTTATTGATGCTTTTAGATATATGCATGAATATGTTTGGCATTCTTTAAATTATGGCGACTCGGCAAGTAAAAATAAGGATGGATTCTATCAGCCAACTCCATTTGTATTTGAGGCAAAGTCAAAAGATGCAGAATCATTATTTGAAATTTATTTTATCAATCAAGAAGATATTCGACAAAAAATATACAATTATGGTTTTTCAATTGATTCATATGGGGTTGTTGAGGAATGGTTACAGGTTAAATCAAAGACTTCAAATGAATATACTAGTATTTTTTATCGCAATCGTAAAAAGAATATTCTTGATTTAAGTGGATTTAAAACTAAAATCCAGGAAAATTTAAAATTAGCTCTTGAGAATGAAACACTGTTAGTGTCATTGGGAGCGAAATTAAAAGTTGATAAATTAAAATTAGTTAGAGATTGGTTTTTAAATAATAATTTTACGGATTTTGGTAACCCAAGAGAAAGTGTATCATTATTTAAAAATACACCTGAAGATTTTGCATATGATCCTGATGTAAGAAAAAAAGTAGTAGATTATTTGTCAACCTTTGATAAATCAATTATCGATTTTGAAGTAGAGACCAGTGATTATAATGAAGATGAGATTTGTATATATGCTGTACATAAAATGATTGATGGTACAGGTACATCAAAAATTATGCTTCAAAATGAATCAGCTGGCACTTTAAAAATGTTTGCATTATATCCTTTTTTGAATGAGGTATTGTCTGATGGTGGTGTTTTGGTGATTGATGAGTTAAATGCTGAACTTCACCCTTTATTAGTGAAAGCATTTGTTGAAATATTCACAAATCCTAAATTAAATATAAAGCATGCTCAATTAATTTATACAACTCATGATGCTTGGCAGTTAGATGCTGATTTATTAAGAAGGGATGAAATCTGGTTTACTAAAAAAGATAATAATGGTGTTTCATTTTTATATTCGTTAGCTGATTATGAAAATGAAAATGGAACAAAGATAAGAAAAGATGAAAACTTTGAAAAAAATTATTTATCAGGAAAATATGGAGCAATTCCAAATATTTCAAAGTTTAAATTTGGTGATGATGAGTAAATGATAATGAAACGAAAATATAAGAAAAAGTCAAAATTATATCCTAAAACTAATAAACCTGCATATGAACTAGCTGGAAATTTTAAAACACCAGAAAGTAGAAGTAAAGCTTATAAAATTTTAAAAAAAATTTTTGTTACAATAGATAAAGCGAATCCTGATGGAATTGACCATTCTTTATCCGTATCAAGACGTATGGGAATTAGTTCCGCTTCAAATTTAAAAAAAGAAAATAAATATGTAAAGAAAAAAGTAAAAAAACCGAAAAGCTCTACGCAACAAAAGACATATTTGCCTTCATATTGGAAATATAATGATAATGTTAATCATAAATCTAGCAAAATTGAAAATATTTCAAATAGTGTTATTCAACATTTTATAAAGAAGATAAAGCAATTGTCGAATAATCAAAAAGATTATATATACAACTTTATACTTTATGTTACATCAGAATTCTTTAAAAAAAAGCTGGAATCTAAAGGCACAAATGTTGATAAAATTGAAGAATACGTTAAAATTGCTAACTATATTTACAAAGTGGTTATCTTTATCTCAAAGTATTCTTCACCAGTTAAAGTGAAAACAAGTAAAATAAGCTTTAATAATCGTAAATACATAAATTGGCGTGAACAAAATCATTTTAATTTAGAATTTGAAAATGATGTTAGAATCTATTCGAGTATCGGAGAAAAAGTTGTTTTTGAACTTGATGACAAAGTAAATTTTAAAGAAATAGATGGAAAAGATAATTTAAAAATATATTTTAGTCATTTGGTTGATATAAGATGTAAGAATACTATTCCAATATATTATATTAATTCAATCTATAAAACAGGCATTGTTAAAGGTTATATAAAAGCAATAATACGTTATTCAGATGGTGAATATTGGTATTTTATTTGTGATAAAAATTATAAATTAATTAAGGAAAAGGTTGATGAAATGATGAAGGTTCTAAATGTAACAAAGGATTATAAAATCATTATGTAGAAAAAATTGTTTTATAAGTTACGGGGTGAAAGAAATGTGGAAAAAAATAAACAAGGACATAATCAATAATATTGGTCCAAAATGTAATATGACAGATTTTGAATTATTCAAATATTTTTTAGAAAATAATGATATTGTAGAATATAAAAAAGATATAGGTAGTGGAGTATCTATTCGTAAATTTTTTGAAACTGGGGGAAGTACAAGAGGTAAAAAAGAAATCTTAATAAAAAAAGAGTTGCCTCCGCGATTTGTTGACCATCAAATGTTTTTTAGAACAAAAACTAAAAAAGTTATATTTACTTCACAGGTTTATAATCTTAATGCAAATGAAATAGAAAAGATTTTTCAAGAGAATTTCGATCCTGATTTTGAATTAAAAATATATAATTCAAGGGAAAGCTGGTATAACCCAAATGAGACTATATTGTTTTCGATTAGTTTAAAGGATAAGTAATATATTTCTTGTTGATGTTATTTTAAACTAATATATTGTGATGAGGATGTGTTATTTACTCGTATTGTAAAACACCATGTTATGATTGGTACCATTGCCATGAATTAGAAAATGACTTATTATTTTATGTTTAAGATAATTATGATAAATAATTATGGAATGTTGATTGACAAATAAAAAACAAATCGTTATGAAGAAAAATATGTTATAATAATCTATAAAGGTGTTTAGAATTTAAAAAAACATTTTGAATAGAATAAGACTCGTGATAATTGAGGAGGGAATTTATGACTGTATTGCTTGATACAAATATAATAATATATAGGGAAAAAGATAGGGTTATGAACCCTAGTGTTATGAACTTATACAAATGGTTAAATAAGCTTAAAATAGAAAAATTTATTCATCCATTAACTATAAAAGAAATATGTAAGAATCAAAATGAAGAAGAAAAGAATATACTTTTAGCTAAATTAAATTCGTATAGTATAATTGAGGCTGTAACTCATGCTGATGATGCATTTCTTTCAAAAGTGAAAAGTTTAACTTGTAATGATCATGATGATATTGATAATGAACTGCTTTATCACATATATATTGGAAGAATTGATTATTTAATTACTGAAGATAAAAAAATTATCCAAAAGGCAGATATTTTAGGAATTAGTGATAAAGTTTATAATATTAGTTCCTTCATAAAAAAGTGTACGAGTGAAAATCCAACTATGCTGATATATAAACATCTTTCTGTTATAAGAAAGAAAATGGGTGATTGTAACTTGCAAGATGAATTTTTTCAAACATTAAGAAATGATTATGTTGGTTTTGATTCATGGTTTCAAAGAAAAGCAGAAAGTGACTGTTATATTTGTGAGGATGAACAAAATAAAATTCAAGGTTTTTTATCATTAAAAATTGAATCTGAGCAGGAGCCTTATCAAGATATAACTCCCGTTTTTGCCCCTAAAAAGAGATTAAAGATTAGTACTTTTAAGGTTGTTTCCACTGGGTATAGGCTTGGTGAAAGATTTATAAAAATAATATTTGATAATGCTAAAATAAATAATGTTGATGAAATATATGTTACTTTATTTGAAAAAAGGGAAGAATTATTAGCATTGGAAAATTTGTTTTCAAAATGGGGATTTCACCAATATGGAGTAAAAAAATCTTCTAGTGGACAAGAAAAAGTTTTAGTGAAAAAGATTGGAAATTATAATTCAAATTTAAGTATAATGCAAAATTTTCCTAACTTGTGTTTGAATTGCAAAAAATATATTTTGCCTATAGAGCCTGAATATCATACTAAATTATTTCCTGACGCCCAATTGGTCACAGAAAAAAACAAATTTTTCGTCGATCAAAAAGCTTATAGATATGCTCTCCAAAAAGTATATGTCTCATTTTCACCATATGCTTTGAGTGCAAAGCCTGGAGATCAATTCGTTGTGTATAGGAAGGGAGAAGAGGGGACCATTAAAAAGTATTCTTCAGTTGAAACTGGTGTTGGGGTTATTTGCTCAATTAAACATCATTTTAATAATAGAGATGAATTTTTAAAGGAATGTAATAATAGAACCGTTTTTTCTAAAGAAGAGTTAAATAGATTTTGGGAGTTTAAACAAAATTCGTTATATGTCGTAAATTTTATATATGTTGGAGCATTTAAAAAGAAACCCACTTTGAATTATTTACATTCTATAAATGTTGTTCAGTGGCCAAATGGGCCTAGACCGTTTACTCCTATTTCTGATGAACAATTTAAACTTATTCTTAGAGAAGGTGAGGGATTGATTTGATATGGAAGTAAATGATCTAAAGACTATCCGTATATAAATATACAAAATATTTGGCGATAGCGATTATGTAAGAAATTTTATGAAAGTCGGTGCTTTATTTGAGCAAAATTATGTTGTCTATAAAACCGATATATGTATCGAAAATTATTTCTGGCGAAAAAAGGTATGAGTATCGTAAAAAAAGATGTAAAAAAGATGTGGAAGTTGTTTATATTTATTCTTCTAGGCCAGTAAAAAAAGTAATAGGGGAATTTAGTGTGAAAAAGATAATTAGTGATTCTCCTACAAAATTGTGGAATAAAACTTGTAAATATGGCGGAATTGATAGTGTAAGTTATAATAAATATTTTGATAAATGTGATGTTGCATATGCTTATGTGATTGATAAAGTTGTTTTATATGATAATCCTAAAAATCTTAAGGATTTTGGAATTGTTAGCGTTCCTCAATCATTTGTGTATGTTAATAAATAAAATCGTCTAAAAAATATATTATCGAAGTATTCAAATCTCCATTTTAAGCGAGTATTAAAATTCAAATAAATATTATAGTACTTTTATAAAGGAGAAAATAATGAAGAGTTTATATGATGCTTTATTAGATGCATATAATGAAATACCAAATTATAATATAAAACAAGATGATATATTAGAAAAAATTATAAAAGATGATGAAGAAGCTAAAAAGGTAATAGCAAATCTGGTTCCTTCTAATAATTATATGGAAGCGTTTGACCGTAAGTGCGATGAAAAACGTTGAAGTCATAGTTTAATCACTTTTTTGTTCGGTATTGTTATTGGCAAATTTTGTGATTTCTTTGCCAGAATATGGGAAACCGAGGATTATTCTAACAAAGATCAGTATTCATTATATTGGATATGGATGTTGACTTCTATATTGCATGATTCTGGCTACTATTCTAAACAAATAGTGAATAGTGTTAACTTAGAGGATATAAAAGTTAAATATGATTTGTTTGATGATAGTTGCCAAAGTGAGTTGAAAAACTATGAGGGAAAAAATCAAAATATTTTAAAATGTAGTTATGTACAAATAAAGAATTATTATAAGTATATCATTGAATATCGTACAACATTAGATAAAAAAATCATGAAAAAATTGATCATGGTATTTTAGGAGCCTATGAAGCATATAATGCATTGTTACGTGAGATTGTTCCTAACAAGAATGAAACGGTTAAATATAGTACGTCAGATATGAATCATTCTATTTCAAGTGTAGATATTTTGTATTGTAAAATAGCTTGTTTAACAATTGCACAGCATAATATTTTTAAATCAAACTCGACAAAAAGTGATAAATTATATCAAAAGTATGGTTTAGATTTTTTATGTAGTAATTCTAATTATCGTATAAATATTGATACGCCTTTGTTAGCTTTAATGTGCCTTACTGATACATTAGAATTTTATAAGAAACTAAAAGAATTTGACGATTATAAGATAATTACAATTTTTAAACAATGTCAAATTGAAGTTACTTTTGATAAAATTATTATTGTTTTCTCAAATGTAAAGCTGGAGTCGAAAAATGATATAAAAATTTTAAAGGAAATAGAAAGGGATTATAGAGGATTAAAAGTTTGGACTGCATTTAATGTAGAAAACAAGAATTCGCTTTTTACAATTTCATTGAATCCTGATTATGCAAAAATAAAAATCAAAAAAGATGAGCAAGGATGGAGTTATTATGATTTGGAAACAAAGTTGTGACTATAATAACTTACAATCATATATTAGTATTAATACCTATTTTTACAATTTTTTCAATTAATTGTCAAAATGTAAAATATTAATTACATACTTAAATTAAAACTTGGAAATGATACTAAAATTTTCAAGTTTTTTTCTAAATTAAGTCTAAAATATCCTTGCTTTAATTGACAAAATAACATCATAAGTATAAAATACTAACATAAGCTTTAGGCTTATATTACGAGTATTTTATATACTCTTTAGCAGTTAAGATAGTATAAAATAAGGATTGGAGAAACAATTTTATTAATGAACGAAGAAAATGAACGTTCAATCACACTAGGTGATTTTTTAACTGCAGTAAAGAAAAATATATTAATGGTAGCTATTATCACTGTAGTAATTGCTACTATCGGATTTATTTATACTTTCTTTATTGTTAAAGAAAATTATAAATCCTCAACAACAGTTGTTGTTACAGTATCAGAAAGTGGCGATTCTACTAAGGCTGATGATATTAATAATTCTTTTAAGTTGATTCAAACCGTTGTAGAACTAACCTCTCAAGATAGTGTTATTCTTCCTGTTGCGAAAAAATATGCAGTATCAGGAAAAGAGACTGAATTTGCATTAGCTTTAAAAAAGAACTTAAATGTATCTTATCAGTCTAGCTCATTTTTAGTAACCATTAGTGTTAATGGTACTGATCCATTAAAAACTCAGGTTTATGCTAATGAGATTACTACAAGCTTAATAAATGTATGTAATACTGATAAAAGCTTACAAAAGCTTTTACTTGACTCAGTTTCGGTTATGACAGAAGCGAGTCTTGGTATTTACGATTCTCCTAATAAGCTTCTTTATTTATCAGCTTTTATAGCTTCAGGAATAGCTTTAGGAATTGGATGTGCATTTATTAAGGAGTTTATGTCTAATCGTTTTAAAACTAAAGATGAAGTTAAGATATCACTTTCTTGTGATATCATTGGTACACTTTATGACTTAAATAAATTAAGTGATACCAAATCACTTGTAAATTTAAGTGAAAGAACTTCAAGGATAATGGCATACAATAGATTATTTTCTAATCTAAAGTATCTAAGCTTTAGTTCTTATGCTAAAACGATTATGGTTACATCAACAGGAGAAGATGAGCTCAAAACAACTACCGTTGCCAATTTGGGTTGTGTCATGGCAATGAATAAAAAGAAAGTCTTAATCATAGACATGGACTTTAGAAGACCTGAGGTATATAAGTTATTTGGACTTAGTATCAAGGGTGGAATTACTGATTACCTTGATGGTAATAATTCCTACAAAGAAATTATTAAACATACTAAAATGAATGTTGATGTAATGACTGTAGGACAATCATTACTAAATCCAGGTGTCGTAATTGAATCTGAAGGAATGAAGGATTTACTTCAAGAATCTAAATTAAACTATGATTATATTTTAATTGACACACCACCTCTTCTAGCCGCATCTGATGCACAAGCTATTGCTAAAATGACCGATGGAGTCATTTATAATGTAAGAATTAATAAATATAAAAGAAATATGGTTTATGATTCTTATTCATTACTAAAAAAAGCAGGAGCTAATATTTTAGGTGTAAATGTTACATTTATTCCTCTTAGTAAGAATAGTTATAATTATTATTATAGTGATAATAATGACAATGTGTGATATTCATACCCATATAATTCCTTTAGTTGATGATGGTTCATCTTCAATTGAAGAATCAATTGAACTAATTAAAATGGAAATTAAAAATGGGGTTACTAAGATTGTATGTACGCCGCATCAGCGTGATGATTTTTTTAACAAAGAAGAGATAATTAATGTATTTTTTAAGTTAAAAGAGAAAGTATCAAGCTTACAAGTAGATCTATATCTTGGAGCTGAAGTGTTATATTATGATAACATAATTAATGATTTAAAAGATGATAAAATTCTTACAATGAATAATTCAAATTATTTTTTGTTGGAATTTCCAACAACCTTGGAATTTGATATTCCAAGTATTGTATATGAAATTATAATTGCAGGTTATATACCTATAATTGCTCATATTGAAAGATATGACTATCTAAAAGTTGAAGATTATGTTATAATAAGAGAGTATGGTGGATTAATTTCTATCAATTCATCAAGTATAAGAGGTCTTTTTACCTCGAAAAAGTGTAAGTATTTGTTAAAAAAGGGAATGTGTGATTTTGTCTGTTCTGACTGTCACGATTCTAAAAATCGTCTAGTGAGATTTAAAGGGGCTAAACGATTTATAAAGTATCATTTAAAATATAGAAAGTATTATGATAAATTATTTAATCATATACCGGTATTTTTAAATGAGTAGGGATTTAATAATTGTGTATTAAGGAGTTGGAAGTATGGGTAAGAGAAAATCCGTTCAAGAGGCATTATCTCTTGAGTATAATGTAAAAATGTATAAGAGAAAACCCATTTTTTCATTTATTAAAAGATTATTTGATATTTTATCAAGCGGATTGGGCTTGATTATTTTGTCACCTTTATTTTTATTACTTATAATATTAGTTAAAATTGATTCGAAAGGACCAGCTTTTTATGGTCATAAAAGACTTGGTAAAAACGGTAAAATGTTTAAAGTATGGAAATTTAGATCAATGGTAGTTGATCAAAGACCATTAGAAGAAATTCTTACGCCTGAACAAATGGAAGAATGGAAAAGAGATTTTAAGATTGCCAATGATCCTAGAGTAACTAAAATTGGTAAGATATTAAGAAAAACATCTCTAGATGAGCTTCCACAGCTTTGGAATATCTTTGTTGGACAAATGAGTGTTGTTGGATGGAGACCTATTTTGCAAGATGAATTAGATCGATATACAAAAGATGAACAAGAGCTTTTACTTAAGGTTAGACCAGGTCTTACTGGTTATTGGGCTAGTCATGGTAGAAGTGATACTACGTATGAAGATAGAATAAAAATGGAATTGTATTATCCATATAAGAGAAGCTTATGGTTAGATATTAGAATTATATGGCATACAGCGATTGGAGTGTTTAGACATGATGGAGCAAAATAATATTGTTGTTGATGATGTAAAAATTCCAACTATAGGTTTTGTTATTTTAACTTGGAATTCTGAAAATTATATATCAGAATGTTTAGATTCTCTTTTAAAAATTAGAAATTATAAGATTTATATTTCAATTTTTGATAATGGATCAACTGATAATACTAAAGCGATTTTGGATAGTTATGCAACGAAAGAAAATTTTTTTATTAAAAAAAATGATAAAAATTTAGGCACAACAATAAGTAGAAATCAGGCTTTAAAGCAATTGCCTAAAACAGATTATATTGTAATACTAGATTCTGATGCAATTATAAGTGACTATAGCGGCTTAGATAAGGCTATTGAAATACTTAATAATGATGAAACTATTGGAATAATAGGACCGAAACTTATAGATGATAAAGGTGTAATGCAGTATTCTGGTAGAAATATACCAACAATAAAAGAAAAATTTTTAAAAGCAATAACCCATAAAAATGGAAAAAAAATATCAAATCTTGAGCATGTTGATTATGAAGAAAAAGAAGATTTGTTTTGTGTCGGTTATTTGATGTCTGCTGCATGGATAATGCGAAGAGATTTTTTTGAAAAAAATGGATATTTGGATGAAAAAATATTCTATGCTCCAGAAGATGTTGAGTATTGTGTTAGAGCATGGATTAATGGCTATAAAGTATGCTATTATAAGAAGTTTTTTATAATTCATTATTGGCAAAGAATATCAAAAAAGAAGTTTTTTAGTAAACATAATTTTGAACATATTAAGGGCTTGATATATTTCTTCCATAAATATAATAAAAAAACTTTGAATATGATAAAAATGAAGGTTGAAAATGATGGGTAAGATTAGTGTTTTAGTTTTCGGATTTACAAATAATTATGGTGGTATAGAAAATTATTACATGAATTATTATAGAAGATTTGACTTTAATTTATATGATATTGACTTTGTTACAATATATGATGATATTGTATATAAAAATGAAATTTTAAATCATGGAAATATTTATGTGGTGGCAAATTATAAAAAAAATCCCATGAAATATTATCGTCAACTGAAAAAAATTTTTTCTAATAAGAAATATGATATAGTTCATGTAAATATGATGTCTTGTGCTAACGATGTACCTTTTAGGTTGGCAAAAAAGTATAATGTAAAAAAAATTATAGCTCATTCTCATAATGCGAATGTTCCAAAGGGTATTGTAAGACGAATTTTAAATTTTTATAATAAAAATAAAATACTGAAACAAGCAAATTGCTTTTTGGCATGTTCAAATAAAGCTGGTAAATGGATGTTTGGAGAAAAAACAAATTTTTTTGTTGTACCAAACCAAATAGATGCTTCAAAATATCAATATGACTGTGTAATGGACGCTAAATATAGAGAAGAGTTGAAGATAAAAAAAGATGATTATGTTATTGGACATGTAGGAAGATTTTCAGAGCAAAAAAATCATTGTTTTATTTTAGAATTGTGTAAGAAAATAATTCAGTATAGGAAAAGCATTGTTTTTGTTTTTGTTGGCGATGGTGAAAAAAAACAAGAAATTCTTGAAAAAGCTAGAGAATATGGTATTTTGAATAATATTAGAGTGGTTGGCATGAAACAAAATGCTAATGAATATTATAATTGTTTTGATTGTTTTATCTTGCCTAGTTTATTTGAGGGGTTTCCTTTGGTATGCATTGAAGCTCAATTTAATGGCCTAAGATGTTTTTTCTCAACAGAAGTTACCAATGAGGTAAATCTTAACTCAGAACAATGTTCTTTTTTACCCTTAAATATTGATATATGGGCTAGAGAATTAGAAAAAAATTTAGATATAAGAAGACGATATAAAACGTATGATAATAGATTTGATATAAGAACGAATTATCTAAATAACATTTATATGAATCATATTTAAAAGGAGCTAGTGATGAAATGATTAAAATTCTATATGTAATTGGAACGTTGGATTATTGTAATGGAATTACTAGTTATGCTATGAATTATTATAATATGTTGTATAATGAATTTCAAATTGATTTTGCAGTACACGAATACGAAAACAAATCTAGTGAATATTATAATACAATAGTGTCTCATGGTTCTAAAGTTTTTTTTATGGGACCTGCATCAAAAAAGAATTTAATCTTATTGCCCAAAAAGATTAAAAATATTTTTAAAGTAAATGATTATGATATAGTTCATTGTCATCTACTTAATTTATCGCCTTTTTATTTTTTTCAAGCTAAACGATACGGAATAAAAAATAGAATTTTACATAGTCATGCTACTAAATATGCAGAAAAAAAATCAAGAGTTTTTAGAAATAAAGTTTTAGGTTTCTTTGGTAAACGTATGTCGACATGCAATATTGCTTGTTCAAAAAAAGCTGGAGATTTCTTATTTAAACATGATAAGTATTTTGTTATAAATAATGGTATAGTTGCAGAAAAATATTATTTTAATACTGAAAAAAGAAAAAACTATAGGTCAAGTAGAGGCTTAAACGGGTTTGTTATTGGACACATAGGAAGATTTTCAGAACAAAAAAATCATCTCTTTTTATTAAAAGTGTTTAATGCTATTTATCAAAAGAAAAATGATATATTTTTAGTATTGGTAGGAAGTGGGCCACTTTTTGATGCTGTTATGTCATATGCAAAAAAATTAGAATGTTTTAATAATATTATATTTGAAGGGGAAGTTAAAAATATAAATGATATTCTTTCTGGATTTGATTTGATTGTGCTTCCAAGTTTGTTTGAAGGATTTCCAGTTGTTTCTGTTGAAGCTCAATTTAATGGGTTACCAGTTTTAATGTCAAGTGAAATAACTAAAGAATGCAAGCTTAATAGTAATGTTAATTTTATTGATCTTGACGAAAACAAATGGATAGATGCAATTTTAAAAAATTGTGTAAATAATGAGAAAAGATGTGAACCATCAGAAAATATGTATGAATATGATATCAAGTCATGCTATAAAGAACTTTCTAATATTTATAAAACGATTTATTTGAACTCAAAATCTAAAATAAAGTGAAATAGGAGATGTTTTTTTGTATGTTTGTATATTTGTCTGCTTTCATATTGACTCTTTTTTTTGCATATTTATATTCAAAAGTGCATAATAAAAGAATAAAAAAATTTATGTTTTTACTGGTTATTTTTCCATTTTGGTTTATATCAGCATTTAGATACGATGTTGGAACTGATTATTTTAATACATATGTTAAATATTATGAACATACTAAACTTGGATGGAAACCTTATAGAACAGAACCTTTGTTTCAACTTCTTAATAACGTGCTTGTTAGGTTGAATTGCAACGTTGTGTGGTTATTTATAATTACAAGTTTTATTTTTCTTTTTTTTGTTTTTCTTATTATTTTTAAATATTCTAAAAATTATATTGTAAGCATAATTGTTTTTTTTGTGTCATCTATATTTTTTAATTCACTTAATAATGTTCGACAATATTTGGCATTGTCAATAGCATTATATGGCGTATTAAATAACAATAAAATAAAAAAAATCATATTTATAATTGTTGCTTCAATGATTCATTTAAGCGCTAGTCTATTAATAATTATTGTATTTATTAAACAATTTAAATTAAATAAGCGAAGATATGGTATTATAAGTATTTTAATGGCTATTTTGTCTCCTTTTGTATGTGTATTTATTTATTATACTTTGAAGAACACAAAATATGGTTATTTTTTTGACAATATTGGGACAGGCTTTTCTTTAGCATTTGTATTAGTTAATCTTATATATACTTTTTTTAATTGGTATTTTTATGATGAAAATAATATAATAAGTGAACTTGGATGTATGCAATTGCTAACTTTTTTATTTACATTATGTTCAATAATTCTTCAAAATGAGGAACTTTGGATGAGAATTATTAGAGTTTTTTCTTTTTCACAATTTCTTTTAGTGCCATGTATATTAGAAAAGTGTAAATCTAAAATTCAATGTCAATCTACATGTTTTGTTTTAACTTTTTCGTATATTTTATATACTATATATACAGTATACACAATGGGTGGCTTAAATGTTTTCCCATACAATTTTATTTTTAATATATAAAAATAAGCATACCTTCTTTCTTGAATTAGATATAAATGAAGTCCTAGCCTTGAAAGATAACATCAACCTCGCGGAAATAAGACTAGCCTAAATCATAGATAATTGAGTTGAAATAGGTGAACAGTTACTGGTCAGAGGAATATATCAATCAATCAGAGTATCAAGCTTAGTTGAGTAGTCAAAAGCTATAAGTAGAACAAGCTAATTCATCTGGTTATATCTAATAAGATTATAACATTAGGACTTCAAAAAACACTAATATGTAGTTAGGCTTATCCAAGATCTAAATCTACACTACATATTATACGAGGAGGATTAATATGAATTTATATGTTGTTACTCATAAAGGAAGTTCTTTTTTACCAAAGGGAAGGAAATTTATTGGTGTTGGAAAAAATAAAAATATAAAAAAAGTTAGTATATATGATGATGTTTTAGACAATATAGCTTTGAAAAATAATAATTATTGTGAATTAACTGCATTATATTGGATTTGGAAAAATGATTTTTCAAAAGTTATTGGACTTGAACATTATAGACGCTTTTTTTGTAAAAAAATATGCTTTTTTAAACCAAAAGTTTTACAATATAATAAAATCAAAAAAATTATGAAAACAAAAGATTTGATTTTGCCATCTAAATCATTTTTAAATGATACGGTATATAATCAATATAAAGCAAAACATTTTTCGAATGATTTAGATTTATGTAGAGAAATTATAATTGCAAAATATCCACAATATTTAGAATCATTTGATAATGTTATGAAAAGAAAATGGTTCTATTGCTATAATATGCTTATTATTAAGAAAGAATTGCTTGATAAATATTGTGAATGGCTATTTAATATATTGTTTTGTGTTGAAAAAAAAATCGATATTAACACACGTGATGAATATCAAAAAAGAGTTTTTGGATTTTTATCAGAAAGGTTGTTTAATGTGTGGTTGGAATATATGTCATTGAATAGTAAGGAATACCCTGTATATATGCCAAACGATATACCGATTAAATGTAAAATTAAAAATTATATAAAAAAAATTATATACTAGAGGTAATTATTATGTACGATTATTTAATAGTTGGCGCAGGCTTATATGGTGCAGTGTGTGCGCATGAGCTTGCAAGAAAAGGAAAAAAAGTTCTTGTAATTGATAAAAGAAATCATATTGCCGGAAATATATATACCGAAAATGTTGAGGGAATAAATGTTCATAAATATGGAGCTCATATTTTCCACACATCTGATAAAATTGTATGGGATTATGTAAATCAATTTGCAGAATTCAATAATTATATTAATCAACCAGTTGCTAGGTATAAAAATGAATGCTATAATCTTCCCTTTAATATGAATACATTTACTAAGCTTTGGTCTGATGTGTTTACACCAGAAGAGGCTATGAAACGTATTGAAGATGAGAAGAAGGCTTATAACGTTGAAAATCCCAAAAATCTTGAGGAACAAGCAATTAATCTTGTTGGACCAACAATTTATGAAAAGCTTGTAAAAGGATATACTGCTAAGCAATGGGGGCGTCCTTGTCGAGAGCTTCCAGCATTTATTATTAAAAGATTACCGGTAAGATTTACTTTTGATAATAATTATTTTAATGATCGTTATCAAGGAATTCCTATTGGTGGATATACTAAAATGATTGAAAAAATGCTTAATGATATTGAGGTTAGATTAAATTGTGATTATTTTAAAAATAAAGAAGAACTTGATAATATTACAAATAAAATAATCTACACAGGACCAATTGATGAATACTATAATTACTCACTTGGTAATTTGGAATATCGTTCAATTCGTTTTGAAACAGAAATTTTAAATACTAATAATTATCAAGGAAATGCGGTTATAAATTATACGGATTATGATGTTCCTTATACACGTATTATTGAGCATAAGCATTTTGAATTTGATATAACATCACCTAAAACAGTTATCTCAAAAGAATTTTCATCAACCTGGAAATTAGGTGATGAGCCTTATTATCCGGTTAATAATGATAGAAATAATGAATTATATAGAAAGTATAAAGAATTATCACAGCATGAAAATAAGGTTTTCTTTGGTGGTAGACTTGGAGGCTATAAGTATTATGATATGGATGATACTATAATGGCCGCCTTTGAATTTTTAAAAAATGTAAAGTAGGTTTAAAATGGAAACGGAAAAAAGCACAAAATCAAACATAAAAAAGAATTATTTTTATAATATGATGGCAAAATTAATTTCATTGCTAGTTCCAATATTAGTGACTCCGTATTTATCAAGGATATTGGGCGCAGATGGAAATGGAAGATTAAGCTATATTGCCTCAATTGTTTCCTATTTTGTGCTTTTGGCCAATATAGGAATAGAAACTTATGGCCAAAGAATTATTGCAGTTCACCAAAATGATAAGGGATATTTAAAAAAGATAACCTTAGAAATTGGTATTTTAAGGATATTACTTACTATTTTTTCTCTTGCTTTATATTATGTTATTTTTGTTATGATTTATCAAAAAAATCAAGTGCTTTATGCACTTTATGGAATTACGCTTTTAATGACAGCATTTGATTTTAGTTGGTTTTTCCAAGGAATAGAAGATTTTAAAATTTTGGCATTATCTAATATGATATCAAGAATTGCTTATATCCCTTTAATATTTATAATGGTTCATGACCAAGGTGATATAAATATAGCGGCTATTTTAACAATTCTTTCTACTGCTGTTCCTTATGTTTTATGCTTGCCCAAAATGCTGGCCTTTTTTAAAGGTGTTAAAATGCCATCTAAGCTTCATCCCTTTGATCATTTTAAGCCATGTATGGTTTATTTTATACCAACTATAGCAATTCAAATATACACAGTTCTTGATAAAACGATGATAGGTCTTATTACAAAATCTGATTTTGAAAACGGTTATTATGAACAAGCCGAGAAAATTGTTAAATTACCGCTTACGGTTATAACAAGCTTAAATATTGTAATGAGGTCACGTATATCATATTATTATTCAATGGGACGAATAGGTGATATTAAATTATTAATGAATAAATCATGTCATTTTACAATGTGTATGTCAATTCCTATTTGCTTAGGATTATGTGCTGTTGCAAGCAATTTTATTCCTATTTATTTAGGTGAAGGTTATGAAAAATGTATAACTTTACTTTATGTTTTTTCACCAATTATAATTATTATAAGTCTTAGTAATTTTTTGGGTACGCATTACTATACACCATTTGATTTACAAAAGACTAGCAATAGATTTTTAATTATTGGCGCATTAATTAATCTTGTTTTAAATAGCTTTTTGATTTATTTCTTTAAATCAATTGGAGCTGCAATTGCTTCCGTAGTTGCAGAAGGTGTAATAACCTGTTTATATATTTATTTTTCTAGAAAAATATTTGAACCAATTAATTTTATAAAAATAGGGTATAAATATATTATCTCTGGTTTGTTTATGTTTGCTGCAGTATTTATATTTAATACTTTATGGCTATATAGTGATTTTTCAAAATTTAAAGCTATTTCATATCTGGTTTTAGAAATTGGTATAGGAATTATTATTTATTTTGGATTACTATTTATTTTAAAAGACAGCTTTGTTTTTGATTCAACTAAAAAAGTTTTAAATAAACTAAAAAAAGGTAGGGATTAAAATGAATTTAGAAGAAGAAATTATATGTGATTTTAAAGTTACTGAAAAAAGAAAAAGAATATGGCAATGTCAACTTGAAATGGTTAAATTGGTTAATTTAATTTGTAAAGAAAATAATTTAAAATGCGTAGCTGCTGGGGGTACTTTAATTGGTGCAATTAGACATAATGGATATATACCCTGGGATGATGATATTGATTTAATGATGCCAAGAGATGACTATGAAAAATTTTTAAAAGTAGCTCCTAGTTATCTAGATAATACTAAATATTTCTTGCAAACAAATGGTACTGAAAGAATGTACTATAATGGACATGCTCAAATCAGAAATAATGAAACTACATGTCTAACAGAAAATATGTTTAATGATTTAAAATTAGGAAAGAATTGTGGAATTTGGATTGATATATTCCCTTATGATTATGTTGATGGCGCAAAACAAACTCGTAAAATAAAAATTTTACGTTCACTTTCTTATTCGAAAGCTACCAAAGATTATGGTAGGGGAATTAAAGGAATAGTAAAAAAAATTATTGTTTCATTATTATGTCCAACTGAAGGCTCATGTGAAAGGAAAATTAGAAAAATAAACAAAATTGCAATGTCTTCTAGAAAAAAAGACTTTGTTGGTCTTATTACTTTTATGCCTGGATATGAAAAAAATGTTTGGAAATCTGACTGGTTTGATGAAACTATAATGCATAAGTTTGAAGACACTGAAATAATGATTCCTGTTAAATATGATGAAGTATTGAGGCAAGAATATAATGATTATATGACTATTCCTACTGTCAAAGGTGAAAATATTCATGGTGAGTGTTATTTTGATTTAAATAAATCATATAAAGAATATCAGAATATAGATAAAAAAGAGTTTGAAAAGCTTTTTGAACAAATTGATTATTAAGAGGTAGATTATGAAATACTATGTTAATGAAAATATTAAAAATACAGTTAGAGTTTTTCCAAGACAAAAAAGATATAATTGCTTAAGATATGATATGAATGAAAATCCCGAAGGACTTCCTAAAGATTTTGTTGATAGTGTTCTTAAGGAAATTACACCAGAATTTTTAGCGATATATCCAGAGCCTGATAAATTTTTAAATAAGTATGCAAACTTTATAGGAGCTCAATACGAAAACGTTGTTGCTACAAATGGATCAGATATGGCTATTAGATATATTCTTGAAACGTTTGGAGAAGCTGGCAAAAGTGTTGTAACGGTATCGCCATCATTTGAAATGTATTGGGTAAATTGCAATATTTTAGGATTAAAGCATAAACCTGTAGCGTATAATGATGATTTAACAATTAATATAGAAAATATTATTAATGCTATCGATTTAGATACAAGAGTTGTCGTTTTGCTTAATCCTAATAATCCTGTTGGCAATGTTTATACAGAAGAAGAATTTAGACTTGTACTTAAAAGAACGCAAGAGGTTGGTGCTATTTTGGTTGTAGATGAAGCATATCACTATTTTTATAAAAATACATTTATTGATTATGCTTTAAAGGAACCAAATGTAATTGTGTTAAGAACATTCTCAAAAATGTTTTCAATAGCAGCATGTCGCTTAGGCGTTGCAATAAGCAATCCTCAAATTATAGATTATATAAAGCGTGGTAAGTTAACATTTGACGTAAACTCTATTGCGTTATTATTTGGAGAAAGATTATTAGATCATCCAGAGGTTTATAAAGAATTAATTCAAATTCAAGATGAAGGTAAAGCCTATGTTTTAGCTAATTTAAAAGAAAATGGTTATGAATGTAGAGATTGCAGAGGAAATTTTATTTTTATAAAGCCTAAGCATGATGCTTTAATGGTTGTGAAGCAATTAGAGGAACAATATAATGTTTTGGTACATGGATATTCTAATGCATTATTAAAAAATTACATCAGAGTATCAACAGGATCTATAAAATCAATGGTAAAATTTTTAAAATATTTTTATTTAGTTGATAATAAATAAAAGGAGGTTATCCTTTATGGTGAAAGTAATAACATATGGTACATATGACCATTTACATCAAGGACATATTAATCTTCTAAAGCGAGCTAAAGCTTTAGGTGATTATTTAATTGTTGGTGTTACGACTGAAAATTTTGATATTAATCGTGGTAAAATCAATGTTGAGCAAAGCCTTATGGAAAGGATTGAGGCTGTAAAATCTTTAGGAATTGCCGATGAGGTTTTTCCTGAAGAATATATGGGCCAAAAAATTGATGATATTAAGCGTTATGGAGTTGATATCTTTACTGTTGGTTCTGATTGGGAAGGTCATTTTGATTATTTAAATGAATATTGTAAAGTTGTTTATTTGCCACGTACTGAAGGTATTTCAAGTACGCAAATAAGAAAAAGTATTGAATATAAATTAGGTGCTATTGGGACTGATATAACTATTAATAAATTTAAGGAAAATGCTAAATATGTTAATGGCTTAGTTTTTAATTCAACTTATTTTGATGAACTACCTTTCTTCGATTTTTCAAATATTGATAATGTTGTTCCTTCATATGATGAGCTTTTAAAAGAAAATGATATTATTTATGTCGCAACAAGACCAGAAAAAAGATATGATATCATAAAAAAAGCTTTATGTAATGGTAAACATGTTATTAGTGAATCGCCAATTGCTTTATCAAAAGATGAATGTGAAGAATTATTTTCACTTGCTAAAAAAAATAATCTTGTGCTATTTGATTCAATAAAAACTGCTTTTTTATTATCGTTTTCAAGACTAATTTTATTAATTAAAGGTGGAATAATAGGCGATGTAAAAGCAATAGATGCAACTTGCACAAGTCTTGAATTTAAAGAATGGATGAAGCAAACTAGCTTTTGTAATAGTATTACAGAATGGATTTCAATAGGGCTTTTACCTGTATTTAAAATTTTAGGTCTTAAATATCATAATATTTATTCTAAATCCTATGATGTTGATGGAATAAAAGGTGGATATTCTAAAATTAATATTGAATATGATAATGCCTGTGCAACACTATCACTTGGTATAGGCGTAAAATCGGAAAGTGATATGAGAATATCTGGTACAAAAGGATATATTTATATTCCATCTCCATGGTGGAAATCTGAATATTTTGAAACACGTTTTGAAAATAAAAATCAAAATAAACCATATTATTATCAATCAGATGGAGAAGGAATAAGAATGGAGCTTGTGCATTTAGTTAATTGCATAAAGAAAAATATAAAAAATTATTATGTTGAAGAAGAAATTACAAGTGAAATTTCGAATGTATTAGTCAAGATATTGTAGTTTATAATTTATATGTGTGTTTTATGATTTTTAGTTTTCTACCATTTGAAGTTGTATAGTATTGACTAACACTACTCAATTGGTATGTGTATGCTTTTTAAGTTTAAATAATTCAACTTATAAAAGATAAAAACGGTATGGTTATGTATTAATTATATGTTTTAAAAAAAGATATTTTAATAGTAAATAATAAAACAAAATTGAAGATTATTATTGATGGTTTGATTATGGATAGGTATTAGAATTATGAAGATAAAAAAAAATAACATTTTAAAAAATGTTTCATTATTTTTAGAAAGTAAATATTTTTTAGCATTAATTAGTTTAATTACAGTCTTAAACTTTAGTATTAATGCTGGACTTTGGACGTATATTGAAGCAGGAATAATTCTAATATTGATGATGATTTTAAAATCAAATTTTGTTTATGTGCCCAGTATATTTATATTTATAATTGGTGGTGGGCTAACGTCGTTACCTAATTATAAAAGTTTTAGTTTTGTTTTAACATGTATTGTAGGATTCTTCTTAATTGTGGTCTTAATATATAATATTATAAAAAAGAGAAAAGAACTGGTTTGTATTTCTTTTTCAAATTCGTTCCTTATTACAACATTACTTTTGGTTGTTGCTATACTACTTAGCGTCATAACTTCAGTAAAAACTTCAACTACAATGGGTGCATTAGGTGGCTTTTTAATTAATATAATAGTAATGTATTATATTTTGTTATCAGTAAAAACAGATGATTCATCAAAAAACAAATTAGCTAATAGTTTTATCGCTATATTTTATGTTATATTTTCAATGGTTATAATTAAATTTATACGCGTTTTACAAGACAATCCATTTAAAGATATTATTTTTAATAAAGAATTCTTTAGATTAGGATGGGGACATCCTAATCATTATGGTTCAATTTTAAGTATATGTTCTATTTTTGGAATTTATCAATTTATCAGTACATTTAAATTTTCAAGTATTGCAAAGAGGATTCTATATATTTTTCCTCTATTTGGAACACTTGCTACATGCATATTTCTATCAGCTAGAGGTCCATTAGTTGGCTTAGTAGCTGCATTAGGTAGTATCTTTATCTTGACTATATTAAAATATAGAAATAATAAAAAGATTTTATTGTCATCAATTTGCTTGGCTATTATTTCCACTATATGTGCTATATTATTATATATATTTGTGATTCATGATGCTTTTGGAGGAAAAGGTTTAAATGGAAGGCAGGAAATATGGCCTGTTGCATGGAATCATTTCAAGAATAATTGGTTTTTAGGTACAGGATATGGTACGCAAAGAATCTTTATTATGGCAGAAACAACCCAAACAGTATATAATTATCATAATTATTTTTTACAAATATCAACATGTGGTATTGTAGGAATTATAGCGTTTATAATTTATTTATTAAATGTCGGTTGGCATTGTATTAATAAGTTAGATTGGTTTAATATAGCATTTATTTCTATATTTGCATTGTTTTTAGTAAATGGATTTGTTGATACTTTATTCTTTTCTAATAAGATAATGCCTTTATTTTCAATATGTTTATGTTATGTTGATCCAAAACGAAAAGAAATATCTTTAGAAAACCAATGGAAAGAAAAATTAAATATTTTTCATTAATATAAAATTATAATGAAATACTTAATTATAAGCAGAAAAGTTATTTTACTTTATTTGTTGATGTGATATTTTGATATTTTCTATTAAGAAATCCATTAATAAGTTTGTCATATGAGAATCTTGCAAATATTATAATTTGAAATGGCCAAGCAGGTATGTTTAATCTAGTGATCATGGTTATGAGGTTAATTATTGTATTACATCTTTCTAACTCATAAGGCTCATTTATTAATTTTAGTAATTGGATTTTCTTTATTAATAAACTATTTTTTTGCTTGTCCATTTTATTTTTGATTAAAAAGCAAAGAACTTTTTTGGAAATTAGTATGGCAAATAGTATAAATGTTGATTCTAAAGTATTAAGTTTTAAGCCAAAAAGGCAATTAAAGAAAAATGAAAACTTCGTACTATCTCCATATGCATCAAGTATTAGTGTTCCGATATTAATTATTATTTTTAATTTATTTTTCATATATAATCTCTTCCTTTCATAGAATAATTAATTTTTTTAATTAATTTAAAATAATTCTTACTTATGAAACTATTCATTATTTTTTAATTTAATAGATTGTAAAAAAAGAACTATTTAGTTATTTATAGTTTTTGAAATAAAAAAATCAGGAAAAATGTTATTTTTCCTGGCTTTTTTTATATTTTTTAATCGATTTCATTAAATAAAAAATTCTCTATCTGACATTTAATAGTTCAATATGTATAAATAAATCAAATATATGATAGTTTGACTGTACAAAAACACTAAACATTGACACATTTTAGTATTTAAGGTATAATTTAGACATATTTTAGCATAAGAAAGAGGTAGTATTTATGGCTGAACAAAATGATAATATTGAAGATGAGGGAGTTACTTTAGGACAAATTTTTAGAGCGATGTTTCATAATAAAATAAGACTATTAATAGTAGGAATTACTACTTTAATTGTTGTATTTATATTTATTACATTAGGATATAATAAAAATAGTAAAACATATGTTGCAAAATTTAAATATTCGGATATTAATATTGCAAATGGACATTATTCAGATGGATCGCCATTTAATACTTTAGACCTGGTTAATTTATTAGAAGATGTTAAAAATTCTAATGAAGTTAAGTATTCTAATGTCGATGTTGATAAGATTGTTGCACATAATGCTATGACTATTACAGAAGAAATTACAGTAAATAAAGCGGAAGATGAAAAAGAAGAAACTGAGTATATTACATCACATTATACTTTAACTTTTGCTGCAAAGTATTTTCCAGATTATAATACTGCAAAATCATTTATCATTGATTTAATTAATTATCCAATTTTAAAAAGTAATTCAATGGTTTCTGAAATTGTATTTGATGAGAATTTAACTTTATTCGATTCATCTAATATTTATTCAAGTCAAATTAATTATTTGACTAATCAAGAAAATATGATTTTATCAGGATACGAATCATTAATATCAACTTATGGTGATTTAGTAATTGATGGTAAGAAATTGTCAAGTAGAGTTAGTGAAATCAATTTATATTTTAATAATAATCAATTAGCAATGCTAAGTGATGAAGTTCAACAAAATGGTTATATTAAAGATCTTGACGGATATAGAAATACGCTTGAAACACAAAAATATAACTTAACACTGGAGTTAAAATCTAATCAAGCAAAGCTTGACCAGCTTATTGATGATAGAAATTCACTTATTGAAAAAGCTACCTCAACATCTTCTTTACAAACACTAGATTTATCAACATATAATAATGCTATTATTACTTTGACACAAAGAAATGTTGATATTAATCAAGAAATTGAAGTTATTGATAGATATTTAAACTCATCTGAAACATATACACCTGAATTGAAAGCTAATTTTGAAGCTAGATTAACTTCTTTTAGAACTAAATTAGCTGAATTAACTACAGATTATAAGAATTGCTATCTTAAAGCTATTGAAAATTATAATGTATATTATAATGATGCATCTAAGGTTGTAGGTACTGGTGGTTTAAGCATTACTGTTTCATTTGCACTATCAGTTTTAGCAGGTCTTGTAGTTGCTTGTATTGTTAATTTATGTTTTGATCACAAGATGTTATCTAAAGAATATCTAACACAAAACAAAAAGAAAAACATTGTAAATGAAACTAAATAATTTTTAATAAGGGACTTTAAGTCCTTTTAATATATTTAAAAAAAGAAAAGATTCTAGGGAGAAAATAAGCAATGGATGGGAGTCGTATGAAAAAATTAATAAAAAAAGGTTCAAAAGAAGTAAAAGATACTATTTTGCCGATTATAGTTATTATAATAGATGAAGTTCTTAGATTATTAGTTGTTCTTGCGACTCCTGATTTCTTTGACAATGGCATTGCAATGGTTATTTTCTTCATTCAATTTATTTTGTCAATTGTATTTTATTGTTTTTATTATGGATATTTTTTCGAAGAAAAGAAGAATCCCTTTTTAAGAACTAAAAAATATACACAAATAACAGGTGTTACAGGCGTATTGTATTTAATAAGCTCAGTTTTATTATCATACTTTATGACTAGTTATATTGCAGTATTTGCAATTTTTATTTTTGCACATATTATTTTTGCTTTTATTTATATTTGTAAAGATGATATTAGTGAAAAATATAAAATCAAGAAATAGTTTGAATATAAAAGCTTATGCTTATATAAGTGACAAAGTAATCATTTTCCATTACTTGATTTAAATTACATATTATGCTACAATTAGACAGCATCTACTAAGTTATGCCTTTATTATAAATATATATTATATAAAGGCTTATTTTTATGTATTGAGATTTTAAAGGTAGTTACCAAGAGGAATTAATTATGTCAAGAAAGTTGCGTATTTTATTTCCATATGTTGAAGCAGGCACAGGTCATATCATGCCAATGAAGGCTTTTGTTTTTGAATTTAGAAAAAAATATGGAAATGAATTTGATATTATTGAAACAGATTTCTTCAAAGAAAAAAATGATAAAGAATTAATGTCTTATGAAGAATGGTTTTGTAATAAAGTTAGAAAATTTGCTGCCAGTCCCATAAAAGGCAGAATTTCAACTATAATAGATAGACTTTTACCAATTAAATTAGTAAGCTGGTATATGATGAAATTTAGCCATAAAAATGTTTATTATAAAGCTATAGAACAAATGGAATCATATCATGCAGACATTGTTTTTTCTACTCATTGGGCTACAAACTATTACGCAGGGAAATGTCATAATAAACCATATAGTATTATTTATTGTCCCGATTGTGACTTTTGTCATGCTTTTTCTTATGATAGTGATTTAGCTATTATTGGAAATAAGCAAGGATATGATAAGGCATTAAAGAAAAAATATCGTTTTAATAAAGATAATTTAAAGCTATCGACCTTTTTAATCCGCAATGAGGTATTTTCAATTCCATTAGATAAATATCTAAATAGACAAAGCTTAGGGCTTCCTAAGGATAATTTTACAATCTGCTTTATGGAAGGCGGCTATGGTATTGGTAAAATGGAAGCTTTATGCAATATTTTAGTCAAAGAAGAAAGAAAGCTAACTATAATAGCTGCTTGTGGAAAAAATGAAGAACTATATAATAAATTTTGTAATTTAAAGGTAAATGAAAATATTACCTTCATTCCTCTTCCAATGACCGAAAAGGTCTTAAATTATATTGCATCCTGCGATTTATTTATTGGTAAGGGTGGCAATTCCATTGCCGAACCTACTTTTTTTGGACATGCTTCTATTATAAGTACATTATCTACAGGTATTGAAAAAACAATTGCTAGGTATTATGAAAAAGTAGTTGGAAGCGCAATTATATGTACTAATGTTAAAAAAATTATAAAATATATCCATATGTTTAGTGAAAATCCAGAATTATTAAAAAAATATGAAATGAATGCTTTAAAAGATCATAAGCGCTATGGGGCAGAACCATGCGTTAATCTTGTATATGAAGAAATAAAAAAATGGGAGGCACATCAAAATGCTTGATTTATCAATAACAAATTATTTAAATATTGTTAATTATGTTTTTTTAGGAATATTTACTTTTCTATCACTTTTAGTCCTACATTTTATTATTGTAAGTATTGTTGGCTTATTTTGTAATAAAAAATATCCAACAAGTGCTAAAAAAGGAAGATACGGATGTATTATTCCTGCTAGAAATGAAGAAAACACAGTTGCTGATTTGATTAAAAGCATTAGAAAATCAGATTATCCTCAGGATAAACTAGACATTTTCGTTGTTGCCCACAACTGTACAGATAAAACAGCCGAAGTAGCACGTGCTGCTGGTGCGATTGTATATGAGTATAATAATCCAAATGAATGTACAATGGGATTTGCTTTTAAAGCCTTATTTAAGTTTATTGAAAAAAATTATAATACACAATCTTATGATGGATTTTTCTTGTTTAATGCCGATAATATTGTAGCTGAAAATTATTTTACGAAAATGAATGATGCTTTTAATTTCTACGATGGAAAATATATTATTACATCATTTAGAAATTCTCGTAATTTTAATTCAAATGTTATGGCGGGCTTATATGGTGTATATTTTGCAATCGGCTCTCGTTTTGAATCACTAGGAAGAACAGTTTTAGGTATTTCTACACGTGTTCAAGGAACTGGCTACGTTGTAAATAGTAAGCTTGTAGCTGATGGTTGGAAATATACAACTTTAACCGAAGACTGGGAATTATCTGCTGATCAGGTACTCGCAGGCAATAAGATTAAATTTTGTAATGAAGCTGTATTTTATGATGAACAACCAACTAAATTTAAAATTATGTGGCGTCAAAGAGTTAGATGGAGTAGAGGACATTTACTTGTTTTCTTCACACGTGTTAAGGATTTATTTAAAAGCTTATTCAAACATAATAAAAAGAATGGGTTTTCACTATATGATACAATGATTAATTGTTCTCCTTATACAATTGCGGTAATGTTTGCTTGGTTTGCTAAAATAATATGCTTATTATGTGCTCCTCTAGCTGATTTATCAATGCCTATTTGGGAAGTATATAAACAGGTATTTATTGGAAATAACGTGACTGGTAATATATTTGCTTTTGACTTAAATAGTTTTTCTTTTATAAATAATGGTTATTTATTTCATGCAATAAGAACGCTTATATTTAGTTATACTTCAACGGTTATTATGGCAATAATTCTATTTATTGCCGAACATAAGCGCATTGGTAAGATGAACTTTTTCCTTAAGGTAGCAATCTGTTTATTATGGCCATTATTCGTCTTTATTCAATTTCCAATTGATTTACAAGCTTTATTTGCTAAGAATTTAGGTTGGAAACCAATTCCACATGGCGATAAAAAAAGTATGCAAGCTTAAGATGTTATTTAAAAATTAATAATGTATTTATAAAAATAATGACTAATTAATTGGAGTGTAAAGCTCCAATTTTTTTTACTAATAAAAATATAGTTATAAGCTTTAAAGTACGATAAAATAATACTGTAATAGATAAAGGATGTGATACAATGTCTTTATATTTAAATAAGAATAATGATTTATTTATCTCATATGGTAATGATGATATTATTAAAGTCAAATAATTATATTGAATCAAGAGAATATTTAGAAGGATTAATAAAAGATTATAAAGCTGATTTTGGCCGCTTTATAAATGATGATATTGAAGAAGATGTAGATTATCATTTACAATTACAGTTGAATAAAATTTTTGATTCAATACCATCACAGCATGCACGAGAAACGGATACCTTAAAATTTAAATATTCTGATGTGAAAAAGGCGGTAGAGCTTACAAATTTGAAGAACCATTTGAGTGGCTTGAAAAGGAAAGCTTCTATAATGAAAATTAAAAAAAAATCTTGCTATAAAGTAAGCTTTATAGTTTAAAATTAATCTATAAAGAAAGAAGGATTAAAATGAAACCATACGTTACATGCTATATGATGATGTCAGTTGATGGGCGAATTGACTGCGCAATGACTGAACAAATTGAAGGCTCAAAGGAATATTATGAAATTTTAAATAAATATAATTTTGATGCATGCATGTTTGGAAAAACAACTGCTAGAATGCATTATGCATCAGGAGATTATATTGCGTCAAATAATGAACACTTTGGTAAGAAGGTCATTTATAAGGCATTAGAAAGTTTAAAATATAATGTTGTTCTTGATACAAAAGGAAGTCTATGCTGGAATACAAATCAGATTGATTATGAGCCCTTAATTGTTATTTTAAGCGAGGATGTTTCTAAGGAATATTTAATGTATTTAGCTGACAAAAAAATATCTTATATTGTAACAGGATGTCATAAAATTGATCTAAATGATGCACTAAATATCTTACATGATAATTTTGGTATTAAAACACTTGGCGTTGTAGGAGGAGGTCATATAAACGGATCATTACTTGATGCAGGTCTTTTAGATGAAATTAGTATTTTAATTGGACCAGGAATTGATGGACGTGATAAAATGGCCGCTGTGTTTGACGGAATTCCTATGGATAGAAAGCCATTTAAGCTTTTGTTAAAGGATGTTAGAAAATATAATAATGGTGTTATTTGGCTTCAATATAATTTAAAGTAAATTCAATTGTAAAAATTGCATTACAAATTTCACGTTTATTTCATAGTTTATATAATTTACTTGTATTAGAAATATTGACCTAATGTTTGAGAAATGTTAGAATAATGTGTAATTAAGTCGTTTTGTAAATCATATAAAGGATGATAATATGAAAAAAATAAAATTAGAAGATTTAAAGGCTAACAAATTAAACTGTATTCTTATTCCAATGTATACGATAATTCTTGCAGTTGTATATGGTTCTTGGATTGGTTTATCTAAATATAATATACCTCTTAGAGGAATGTTTGTTACAATTATTGTTTGTGCAATTGCTATTGCTGGTTGTGTTTTCTTTTATTTATCAAATTTGAAGGTTGCGAAAGAAAGAATTGCTAAGCAGAATGAAAAAAATAATAAAGAATAGTTGTGAGCATAGATGTGCTCATCTCTTTTTTGTAAATTAGCATTTTTTTACAAAAAAATCTTTACTTTTATTTCGTAATTTAGTATAATTTCCCTCGTGAGGTGAACTCTCTAATGTATACAAGAGATATTAAACAATGGATTTCTACATTACATGAAGAGGATTTAATTCTTGCTAAAAAGGCTTATGAGAAGCACTTCGTTGATATGAAGGAAGCTACATTCTATCAGTTACTTGCAAGATTAAATGAAGAGAAATACATTGGAAAAATTGCTAAAGGCTTATATTATAAACCAAAAAAGAATGATTTTGATGCCTTACCAAGTCAAGAAAAATTATTAGCATTCTTTACTAACAAGGATAAGAATGGTATGATAATTGGTCGCAAAATGCTTGAAAATAAAGGTATTATAAGTGATGATGTTCAAGTTTATGATATTATTACTAATACAATTGAAATTAAAACAAAGCGTTATATTGCTAATTTAGTTGTTGAAAATGTTGATGTTGATTTTAAAAATGTTAATGTAAGAAAAACAATTGAGCTATTAGAGCTTATTGAACTTATTGATTCATGCGAAAATGTAAACAATGAAGCAGTTAAGAATATGGTAAATGATTTTATTAGTACATATTCTGATGATGATTTTTTTAAGGCTTTAAATGCTAAGGGATATAAAAAGAGAAATGTGGCAGCTATAAAGGTGATTTTAGATCATAATGGTGTTGCAAACGCATTAGCACGTCAATTGAATACAGCATCTAAATATGCTTTTCCTGATAAGTTAAAAGGTGCACTAGGTTTATAATAATTTAAAGGTTTCAGTTTTGAAGCCTTTTTAATTTTTATGACATGTGCTATAATCACTAAAAAAGAAGGTATTACTATGCTATCTAAAATAAAAAAAACTTTTTTAACTAAATCTTTTTTAACATTTTGTATTATTGGCGGTCTTGCTTATTTGCTTCATCAAGGAATATATTTGTTATATACTAAGACTTTTGGATTTTATGATGACAAAAATCATCTTATTTCTACCGCAATTGCTTTTACAGTGGCTTCTATATTCACTTATTTTGCAAATGCTAAATTTACTTATGATACTAAAGCAAAAAGTGATACTGCAATTAAGTCGCTTGTAGTATTTACTGTTAAATTTGTTATAACAGAGGGCTTAACACTTGGTATAATGGCGATTATGAATCATAATTTTTCAAGTACGGATTTATTTTATAAAATTGTAGATATTATGTTACCACTAATTTTAACTTGTATTACATTAGTTCTTCAATTTATCGCTTTTAATCTTATTTTTAAATCTAAAGAAAAAAATGAATAAGATTGAAGTTACTTCAAAATCACTTTGAAGTAGCTTTGAAGTAAAATTAATTAAGAGGTGGCTTTATGATTCTTCAAGATGTATTTTCACAATACGATGTAAAAAACAATAAGTTTGAATGTAAATGAAGACTTGATAAAGAAAATGTTTTAGGTTGGCTAAAAACAATAGACGGCTTTGCAAATGGTACTGGTGGTATTATTTTTCTTGGTGTTGAAGGCAAAACTAATAAGCTTATTTGATATGATGCTAGTGATATCGATAAGGAAAAAATCTATTTTTATAATCAATTAAAAGAGCATTTTGACATTCTACCTAGTGTGAGTATAGATTTAATTCCATATAATATTAATGGTTAAAAAAGATATGTTTTAAAAATTTTTATTTTAGAATCAAATGTAAAACCAGTTATATTGAAATGTCAGGGAATGCCAATGATTTTTTTAAGGAGGGATGGTTTTACTTCACCAGCTACTACAGAAGAGATCATTCAAATGAGTATCAAAGGAAATACTCCTAAATTTGACATAGGAAAAACAACTGAAAAATATTCATTTAATGATTTTAAAATGTTGCAAGAATTTTATAACAAAAATACTGAATTGGTGTTAAGAGAAAAAGAGTTAGCTGCAATTGGTTTCTATACGGATGATGGTTATTTAAAAAATGGATCATTATTATTTAAAAATGATTATAATGATAAATTGACGACAGTTGTTTGTTCAAACTATAATGGAAATACCAGAGGAGATAATTATATTATCGCTAGTAATACTTTTGCTGGGAATTTAATTTCGTGCTATAAGTATATTTATGAGTTTATAAATCAAAGAATGAATCATGGTTTTATAAAAAAAATACAAGTAGAGTTGATATAGATTCATTTCCAAAAAGAAGTCTTTTTGAAGCAATTATAAACGCTTTGGCTCATAGAGATTATTTTTTATCTGGTTCAGCTATTTTTGTTGATCTTTTTAAAAACAGACTTGTGATTTCATCACCTGGTTCTTTTTTTGGAACTGGTGATATGAAAAAAACATATAAGTTGGATTCATTCATTTCAAAAAGAAGAAATGAATTAATTTGTGATATTTTTATTATGTGTAAGGCTATGGAAGATAAAGGTACAGGTTTTGAAAAAATATTAGAAGATTATAAGAATGTTGATTTGAAGTATAAAACATTTATATTTGCAAAAAATAATCAATTTTCAATAGTTCTTCTCGATTTGACTAATAAAGATGGCGTTGGGTTATACAATAGGCAATAGCCCAAAGATTAACACCAATATATGAAAATATATTTAGTGATTATTCATATGGCTTTAGACCTAATAAAGACTGTCACACAGCAATGAATAAGGTATTAGAATATCTTAATAATGGATTTGAATGGGTAATCGATTTAGATATCGAAAAGTATTTTGACATTGTAAATCATAAATTAATCTCAATACTTAGGGAGCAAGTAAATGATAGTTACACGCTACATTTAATCCGTAAGTTCCTTTAATTAGGAGTTATAGAAAATTGTGTTGTTATATCTTCAACAATAGGCACACCACAAGGTGGACCATTGTCGTCAATTCTATCAAATATCTATCTAGATAAATTCGATAAGGAATTAGAGATGAGAGGCCTACATTTTGTTAGATATGCAAATGATTGTAATATCTTTGTTAGAAGTGATGTAGCAGCCGAACGTGTAATAAAATCAGTTACTTCTTGGCTAGAAAGAAAGTTATTTCTTAAAGTTTCAGCAACTAAAACTAAAATTGTAAGACCAATGAACCGCAATTTCTTGGGCTTTACATTTTGGAAAAGTACAAATGGGTGAAAATGTAAACCTGGAAATGACTGAAAGATTAAACTTTATGATAAGGCTAAAAAGGTGCTTAAACGAAAGCACGCAGTATCAATTCTACTAGCAATTACATTTACTAAGCTTAATCAAATTATTAAAGGTTGGATAAACTACTTCCGTATAGGTAGTATGAAAATGTTTATTGATAACTTTGGACAATGGTTAAGATATAAAGTAAGAGTAATAATAATTAAAAAGTGGAAGAAACTTATGAGAATATATATTCAAGGTAGTAAACTCTAGGCTCGGTTAGTATAGAAGATGTGGAATGAATGTAGGGAATTACAAATTAAGTTCCAAAGTTTTAGCACTAGCTAATAAGAAAAAGGGAAGAACTGATGTTTTAATTCTCTTTTTTGTCGTTTATGCTATTGTTTATAACTTTAGTTTCCTATAGCACAATTTGTCATAAATAGCATAATTTGTCATAAACATTAGCATTTTTTGATATTGTAAATTGTATTGTTTAAAAGTATACTAAAAATATAAAGCGTTTTCTTATGGAGGGATGAAATATGGAAATCAATGTTCAAAATAAAGCTAAACAATG
>OLNF01000449.1_pt1 | contig 35967 bp, 27 predicted proteins | sample 1673061 | NCBI WGS metagenome assembly OLNF01 (sample SAMEA3136751, study PRJEB25190) | human gut metagenome
GATTCTCACCCAATAATTCTTCAATCATTACCATAATAATGAGCTGTACATTGGCGCTAAACGCAATTCAATTTACACAGTTAATGATACCCTCCACCTTTAAATTTGTCAACTTATTGCCCACAAATTAGTACATATAAACTGGAGTTCTTTATCACTGTAAAAATCATCTGTTTACCTGTTCTGCAATTTTTCTGATTCTGTCAATTTCATATCCCGTATACTTGACAATCTTATCCATTGGCTCATTTTCCTCAAGCATCATCTTTGCCAATGACAGTCGTTCTTCTTCACGGCCGGCACTTATTCCAGCCTCACCGTCTGCGCCCTCTCCCTCTATTTCTCTCCAATGTAGCAGCTGCCTCCTTTCTGGCCAACTGTCTCCGCCTGATCGCCTCATCCAGATCTCGGCACTGATCTTCTCCTTCTTTTTTCATATGTAATTCCTGGGTAATAAGACGTTCCAAAATTTTCTGAAATTCCAGAAGTTTCTCTCTTTCAGGCTGTTCGTCCTCAAGAAGTTTCACTTTACTTTCTGTACTTCCAGGTGCTGTCCGTGAGATCCTGGGGATCAACTCTTTGATCGCGCGTAAAGCAAGTCCTCTTTTCTTAAGTTCCTTTATATTAGCCAGAAGCGTAATATCATTTCCGGTGTAGTAACGATGTCCCTGCTCATTTCTGCAGATTCTCAGTTCCAGCTCTTCCTCCCAGTACCGGAGAACCGATGCCCTTACACCAAGGATATCTGCTGCCTGTGTCACAGTATACCGCTGCTCCATGCTACCCCTCCTGTCTGTTAGACCACTGTTTTTACTACAGTCCGAAAGTATTCTATAATCTTTTCCGGTCTGTCATACAGCAAGGTCTCTCACACTTTATTATAGAAATACTGACTGTGGATTGCAAGAAAATTCCATTGACAAACTCTCCACTAAACCGCCCTATGATACCAAAACAGGACGGCTGCTTCCGGCATTCGCCTTATACAGTCGTCCTGTAGATTTTTTATTTTATAGTTAAGCATTCTGTATTTTCAGTATAAACTGTCAGACAGCCGGTTTATTTCTTCATATTCACAAACTGTGTATATCTCGGCAGCCATACCAGCTCTACGGTACCGATCGGGCCGTTTCTCTGTTTTGCAATGATAATCTCTGCAATATCCTTCTTCTCTGTATCCTTGTGATAATAATCATCTCGGTAAATAAACATTACCACATCGGCATCCTGCTCAATAGCTCCGGACTCTCGAAGGTCAGAAAGCATCGGTCTGTGATCCGGACGCTGCTCTACTGCTCGGCTAAGCTGCGACAACGCGATGACCGGCACTCCCAGTTCCCTGGCAAGTGCTTTCAGAGAACGGGAAATATCTGAGATCTCCTGCTGACGGGAATCGCTCTTACCGCTTCCGCTCATCAGCTGCAGGTAGTCGATCATAATAATTCCAAGATTATGCTCCAGCTTATACTTTCTGCATTTCGAACGCATTTCTGCAATAGAAATACCCGGTGTATCGTCAATGATCAGATTAGATTTACCAATGATATCTGCACCCTCTACCAGTTTGGTCCAGTCCTCGTCCTTCAGATTACCGGTTCTCATATTCTGGGAATCTACATGAGATTCCATAGCCAGAAGACGGTTAACCAGCTGTTCTTTTGACATTTCCAGACTGAATATGGCAACTGTAACATCTTTACGAAATGCCATATACTGCGCAATGTTCAGAACAAACGCCGTCTTTCCCATAGAAGGACGGGCTGCGATCAAAACCAGATCAGACGGATGCATTCCTGAAGTCTTATAATCCAGATCCACAAAGCCTGTTGGAATACCGGTTACAGAGCCTTTCAGCTTGGATGCCTTCTCAATGTTATTGATAGCATTGAGAACAACCTGCTGAATTGGCACATACTCTTCATTATTTCGTCTCTGGAGAATGTTGAACAATTTCTTTTCTGCTTCCTCCAGAATGACCTCTGTATTCTCTTTCTCCAGATAACAGGTGTTGGCAATCTCTTCGTTTGCCTTGATCAGCCTTCTCAGAACCGCTTTCTCACTGACAATGTTTGCATAGTATTTTACATTGGCTGAAGTAGGAACTGCTGAGATCAGATCTCTTACATATTCCATGCTGCTGATGTCCGGCGGGAGTTCTTTCTCCTTTAAACGATTCTGAAGGGTCACCAGATCTACCGGTTTCCCTTCATTACATAACTCTACCATCGCATCAAATATGATGCCATATTGCTTCTGATAAAAATCATCACTGGTCAGGATCTCTGATGCAACAAGGATCGCATCTCTGTCCAGGATCATTGAGCCGATTACAGACTGCTCTGCCTCCATGCTGTGGGGGAGTATTCTTTTAATCAGCGCTTCTTCCATTATTTATCCCTCCAGGAAGACTTATGCTTCTTTTACCCATACTTTAAGAGTTCCTGTTACCTTAGGATGTAACTTGACCGGAACCTGAGTAACACCCAGTGTACGGATTGGCTCAGGAAGCTGCAGTTTCTTTTTGTCGATATCAAGATTCAACTGTTTCTTTGCTGCTTCAGAGATTTCCTTGGAGGAAACTGAACCAAATGTTCTTCCACCCTCTCCTGTTTTCAGTGTAAGGATGATTTCTTTTGTCTCAAGATCCTTGGCAAATGCCTGAGCTGCCTCATACACTTCCTTGGCAACTTTCTCTTCGTTTGCCTTCTGAAGTTTCAGATCATTTAAATTCTTAGGAGTTGCCTCCAGCCCCAGTTTCTTAGGAAGGATCATATTTCTCGCATATCCGTCACTTACATTTACAATCTGTCCTTTTTTTCCAAGGGATTTTACATCCTCAAGTAAAATTACTTTCATTTCTTGTTTTCCTCCTGATATTCCTGATCTATGATGTCTTTGAGCATTCTCTCTACTTCATCCGGAGAAGCTTTCACCTGAGCGCCGGCAATATTCATATGACCGCCTCCGCCCATTTTTTCCATCATTACCTGTACATTGATCTCGTCAATGGCACGGGCACTGATATAAACTTCATTATTGTACTGAGTGAGTACAAAGGATGCCTTAACTCCTGCGATATTCAGAAGTTCATTGGCAGCCTGCGCGCCTACAACGGTAGGGCTGTCCAGGTTTTCGCTTGGGCATCTGGAAATAGCAAAACTTTCTCTGTAAATATGTGCTGTTCTTACTGCTTCCGCGCGTGCCTGATAAGATTTCAGGTCATCTCTTAACAGCTTACGCACTCTTGTCACATCTGCTCCGCTTCTTCTTAAGAATGCAGCGGCTTCAAAAGTACGCACACCTGCACGTGTTGTAAAGTTGTTGGTGTCGATCATAATTCCTGCATAGAGACAGTCTGCTTCGATATTACGGATACGAAGATCATCTGAAAAATACTGCAGAATCTCAGCAACCATCTCGCAGGCTGAAGATGCATACGGCTCTACATAGGAAAGCACTGCATTCTCGATCACTTCGCTGCCACGTCTGTGGTGATCCAGTACAACGACCGTCTTAGTCATGTACAACAGTTCCTCACACTCGGTATAGCTTGGTCTGTTGGTATCAACCACAACAACTACTGTATTATTATCTACCAGGTCTTTTGCCTGTTCACTGTCAACAAACATAGATGGCTCATAATCCGGATTATTCGTATATCCTGCGATCAGAGGCCTGATAGATTTGGTCGGATCATTTACCACGATATGAACCGGTTTTCCAAGAGTCTTACCTGCACGGTAAATACCTATTCCTGCCCCCAGCGCATCTACGTCCGTAATCTTATGACCCATAACCACAACACGGTCCTTGGTACTCATAAACTCCTTCAGCGCCTGCGCTTTTACACGGGCTTTTACACGGGTAGTCTTCTCCATCTGCTGAGTCTTGCCGCCGTAATAGGTAATATTATTGCCATTCTTGATAACAACCTGATCACCGCCGCGTCCAAGAGCCATTTCAATGGCAATTCGGGAATATTCATAATTCTGGATATAAGTAGCGGCATTGAGTCCGACACCGATGCTTAAAGTGATTGCCATTTCATTTCCGATATTAACTGTCTTGACCTCGTCCAGAATATGGAATCTCTGTTCCTTCAGAGCTTCCAGTGAACTCTGACGCATGATCAGGAAGTATTTATCTTTCTCAAGCTTTTTCACAAGCCCATCAAAGTTAGAGAAATATTTCGTGATCTTTCGGTCTATCAACGCGATCAGAAGCGAACGTCTTACATCTTCTACACTCTCCAGTGCCTCTTCATAGTTGTCCAGATAAGCAAGCGCTACAACTAGCTTATTGTCTTCATTTTTCTTAATATACTCTTTCAGTTCTGTATCGTCATACATGTACATGGCGATCAGGCTGATACTCTTGTCTGTATTCTCCAGGATCTCACTGCCTGCTACAATCTCACCAAGTTCTACCCGCTGCATGGAAATCCGGTATATTTTCTCTCCGAACTGGGTACTGATCTCGCTGATCTCTTTCTTTCCTGCAACAGGAAGTTTATCGGCCGTCACATCAGAAAAAATAGTGTTAATGTTTTTCTTATAAAACTGGTCTCTTCCTGTGAGCTCCGCAAATACTCTGTTTGACCAGATCATTCTGCCATTCATGTCCATAATGGCATAGGGCAAAGCCAGTTCCTCAAGGATTCTCTTCTCAAGTGAATCGTACTGATTGGCAAAGGCTATCAGGTCATTTACAATGAATGGTCTGTGGCATCGAAGTACGACCACTGCAATTCCTACATAAATGAGGATTCCCGCTGATACGAGAAGACCTGCCTTTACGCTGGTAAAGTATACCAGAATGTTAAGTACGATCAGTAAAGCTGAGAGAATCAAAGGCCACCTCATAAATGCTTTCATGTGCCCTTTTAGTTTCAGTTTATCACTCATGTCTTTCTTTCCGTTCTTCATTCTATTGTTTTCGTGCTGTACAGTGCTGTGACTGTATGTGGGTGGGTGTTGGAAAAACGCCCTTTGGGATGTATTATAGCAGATTTGGTGGGGATTTACCATAGTAAGTAGAGGGACGCGAAAAAAATAATTAGTTGGGGGCACGGCTTCGGAGGTTAGTAACACTAAAGCTTCCGGCAATTTGCTAAAATCATGCCAGAAAAATTCAAACTCGCCTGCGGCTCAGACAGTGAATTTTTCTGGCATAACGCAAATTTCCGGAAGCTAAGTGTTACTACACCTCCTGCAGATGTGCCCCAACTAATTATTTTTTTCGCTGTTTACTGGCTGTGCCAGTAAATTCGCTGGCTATGGAACTGTTTTGTATTGTGATTACGCAAGAAGGAATCCTGCTTGCAGGATTCTCCAGCGACATGATTTCTCTCGACGCAATGCGATCCTGCCCGGAGGGCTTTTTATGTCATAGGAACATTACGGAGTAATTTCCTATGACATAAAAAATGAGCTACGCATCCACCTTGATACACTACCTTCATATAGGACAATAAAATATAAAATCCTATATAGGGTAGCACACCATGCTGGTCACAGCTCATCTCTTATCTTAATTAATTATCATACAAGTCAAGCGGATATTCGCATTCACAACTTGCCTGATTCGGTTACTATATAATTCAGCATTCTCTGTATATATAATTGCAGAATAGATCAGCAATTTGTATCAGTATATCAGCTTTGAGCATCTTCAAATAGATTTATGATTTTATAGGAAATATCAATATTTCCACCTGGATAACTCTTTTCAAATTTCTCAATCAATCGTCCTGCCGTCTGTTCACATTTTTTCTCGGAGCACTCTGCAGGCAATACTGCAAACTGCCTTGTTCCTAATTCTGTAAAAACATCTCCATGCTCAAGATCTTTCAATAATATATCTACAAATTTATTTCTCCCATTCCTCAGAGTGAATCCCTGTTTCTTTTCCTGTTTTTCCAAATCACCAGCAACAAGCGTAAACAGAATCAGATATTCTTCGTTTTCGCTCCCTTTATTCCTTCCGATCAGAAATAAACACAGCTGTTCAAAGATTTCCTGCGCACAATAACGACCTCCCTGTTTTTCTCTGGCAAATTTCATAAGTGATCTTAATATTTTCATGGGATCCGGTTCATTAGATATACTGGAAGATATAATATCTTTGTACAGGGAATTCAAGCGCTCCGGAAAATATCCCTGCAGTTGTTTTTTCCATACACGCCGGGCATTTTCCCACTCTTTTAATGCTTCACCTGTCTTTTTTTGTAAGATCAATGTCTTGATCAGCCAGAATCTGATATCTTCATCCAGTGGTTCTACTGGCATTGCATATCGGCATAGCTGTACAAGTTCTTTATATTTATTCTCTTTTTCCAGAATTCCGGCCAGATTTTTCACTGCTTCCAGAAAAACGGATGTATAATATGTATCAATTCCCATCATCCAGTATTCATCTGTAAGTACTCCAGTAAGAGGCCTCCAGGAATAAAGAAGTTCTTTATATAATATTTTCTTTTGTTCCAGATCAGGACAATTCCTGGCATTTTCATATTGCTGTTTAAAAATTTCTACATCTACGATCACAGGAATTTCCGGATTCCAGGCATAATTTTTGTATCCTGTTGTAATATAAGGATATGGACCTATTGCTTTCAATATTTTTCTTACACGATAGACAAGATTCTTTACATATCCATCCTCATTTTCAAAATTCCCTTCCGTCTCCTGCCGAATCAGAAATTCTTCCAATTCCTGAATTGTAACAATTCTTTTTCTGTTCAGAACCAGAAATGTCAACAATTTAATTCCCCTCACTGAGCGAATATCTTTCTCTCTTAATGTTACATCTCCTGAAGATATCTGAAAAGTTCCCATTAAATTAATTCTGACCGGTTCCATATCTTGCCCTCATTTGTACTATTATATTCCATCAGACGGATAGAATCATCCGCAGTTGTTACTTACTCATAACCAGATAACTGCTCTGCAGTTCAGTTAAATCCTGTAAATATTTTATCACAAAAAAGGGAAGCATGCCAGAAGCATACTTCCCTTCTTGTTAATTTACTGTAAGTGAACAGTAACATTTACAGCAGTTTATTTCAATTATTTATCTCTTTTACGACGTTTGAAGTATACAGCTGCACCGGCAACGATCGCTGCTGCTGCAAACAATCCTACAAACGCACCAACCGGTGTTGTATCTCCTGTCTTTACTGCTGTTTTTGTTGTTGTTCCATTATTACTCGGTGTAGATGGGGTAACCACTGGAGTCTGTGTAGCCCCTGGTGTTGGAGTAATAGTTGGTTTTGGAGTTTCAGTCGGCATCGGATTAACCGGGTCTTCTGTTTCACCTGGAGTTACCGGTACCTCTGGATTCTCAGGATCATCAGTGCTTCCCTGAGCAGTTGCTACATTGTGAACCTTACCAGCTTTTGCATCTGCCTCTGTAACTGTATACTCAGCAGTAAACTCTTTGGATTCACCTGGAGCAATAGAATCAACTGTCCATGCAAGGTCTCCGACATTTCCTGTCAGCTCATCAGTTACCTGTACGTTTGTAACAGTTATATTTCCATCATTTGTTACTGTAATTTTATAAGTGATTTTTTCACCTACAGAATAAGCCTTTCCATCTGCAGGAGTGCTGGTTGTTGTTTTGATTACAGTCAGATGACTGCTCTTCTCTTCAGTTTCCAGCTCTTTTGTTGTCTCGTCTTCTACTGTCTTACCATCTTCATCTGTTGCCTTTACAGTTGCCACATTAACAATCTTGCCTGCTAATACATCCTGCTCTGTAACTGTATATGTTGTTGTGAAGATCTTTTCCTCACCAGGAGCCAGAGACTGGATTGTTTCATTCAGGCCTGTCAGCGGGTCAGATACCTGAATATCTGTCAGCTGCTGCTCACCATCATTTACCACACGGATTGTATAAGTGACAGTATCGCCTGCTGCATATCCGCCTTCCTTCTGCTCAGCTGTTTTCTCAATGGAAATGCTTGCTACAGGAGTCGGCTCTGTTATTACTGTATCTGTGTCGGTATAGCTCTGACCATTGCTGAACAATGCTGTTGCAGTATTGGTAAAGGAACCATTATCAACATCTTCCTGTGTAATAGTATAAAGTGCATTTACAGATACTTCTGCGCCTGGTTCAACATTTTCAAATACATTCGGTCCGTCAAATGTTACTCCGTTAATCTCGGAAATAGTAATTGTCTGCGGCTCAGCGTAAATATTCTTTACCGTAATTGTAAATGTTACCTGATCATTTAATCTGAATTTCTCTCCGGTATGTGTCTTTGTTATAACACCCTGCACATCCTTATCAGAAACTGTTAATGTACCAAACACAGGAATAATAATATAGTTCGCTGCCTTTGTTCCTTCAGTCAGTTCATAAGTAAACTCATTCTCACTGGAACCAACTTCTGTCTGGCTTCCGGTTACATTATAAGTTGCTCCCTCACCTTCAACAAAACCATCGCCTGTTACTGTAATCTCATCGTTGGTAAGCGGTTCTCCGTCATAAGATTTGGAATCATCCGCACTGGTGAGAGTTACTTCTCTCTGTGTGATCGTCAATGTACCGTCTTCAATCACGAAAACAACATTCTTAAAGTTCTTGTTGATGTTTGTGAAATCTTCTGGTTTTAATTCCATATTGTAGGTACCTGCATCAGTTCCTTTTACCTCTGCATTTCCTTCAAATGCGAAATCTGTTTCCAGATATTTCGGATCGCTGATACTGATAACCTCATAACCTGTTACAGTTTTCTCTGTTCCGTCATATTTTTCTGTTCCACTGTTTTCTTTAATAGTTACTGTTACTGTGTCTTCACTTGGTACAACAGTAAGATTTCCCTCAACCTTGGTAACTTTATAGTTCTGTTCCTTTGTTCCTTCACTGAAACTGTAAGTAAACGCATTCTTGCTAGTTCCTACATCTGTCTGGCTTCCGGTTACATCATAAGCTGCTCCTTCACCATCCACGAAACCATCACCTGTTACTGTAACTTCATTATTTGTCAACGGTTCTTTATCATAAACTTTCTGAGCTGATCCACTTGTTAAAGTAATCTCTCTTGGAAGAATTGAAACTGTTGCAGTCTTAGGTGCACTTTCTGCGCCATCATTTACAACTTTGACAGAAATCTGATAGGAATCTGCATCCTTATACTGCGGAAGCTCTGAAACATCATTAAACGGTGTCCATGTTCCATCTTCTGTCTGATAATAGTAGGTATCTCCCTCTATTCCGGTTCCTGCAAACTCAGCAGTATGCCATTCACCATCATATTTACCTGTATAATTTCCAACTGTAAAGTCAGGTCTGTTATAGTATACTTTCAGTACAAGTCCTTCTTTAACAGCACCGCTTCTCTCATCTGTATCAGTAATGCAGGTATATCCGGTATAGTCTTTAGGCTCTGCAGTTACCCATGTACCGATTGCTGCAGCTTCTTTATTCTCTGTTTCTTCCAGAGCATAGCTTCCATCCGGTCTCTGTTTGTAATGTTCAATTCTGTATACTGCCTGATTGGTTGTATACTTAAAGATAATTGTATCAGTTTTTCCTTTTTCAGCCTGTACAACAGGATCGGAAATTAACTGATAACCGACAATTGCCTTATAAACTACAGTTTCTACTGTATTTCTGGTACTAACTGTCTCTGAATCTGCAATATCGTTTCCGTCAGTATCTACATATCTGATCGTATAAGTCCATGCTGCAACAGGCTCATATACAAATTTGATTTCCTGTCCGTCCTTTGTAACGATCACACTCTTGGATGTTTCTTTTGGATAATAACCTTCAATGTCCGGAGCTGTTACATTTGCAGTTCCGTTCTGAACTACTGAACCTTCCCAGCCTCTGGCAATTTCTGTCTCATTACCATCCTTATCTCTTGTTACAGCTACAATACAATAATTGTATACACTTGTATTTTTCCATTTTGCATAGAGTGTAATATCTTTTACAATCTGAAGACTTTCAACAAATTTATAATTCAGACCCGGGTCTGTATACCATCCAAGGAATTCATCATTTTCCTTAACAGTCTCAGGAATATCTCCCAGAGCCTGATGTTTCTCTACAGAAATCGGATCGATCGGACTTCCTCCGTTTGTTTCAAATGTAACGGTATAAATCGGTGCCTGCCACTTAGCGTACAGAGTAATTGTATGAGAAGGCATTGTGCCGCTCCAGTCAAATTCTGTGCCGTCCTCGCAACTTGGTGATGTATACCATCCTGCAAAGGTATAATCACTCTCTACATTTGCAGGTGTACCCACAGATCCGTCTGCCGGTTTAAGATTATTCAGAGGAGCTTCAAACTTCACAGAAAGATCGTTAACTCCTGTACAGTTCTGGAAAGTGATGGTATAAGAATTTCTGGTGTAATACAGCCAGAGATCTCTTCCATTTCTGTCAGAATTCTGATGCCAAGATTTAAATGTAAATCCATCAATCGGCATCTTATCTTCGTCTGTAAGATGCATTTCGCTTCCTGCGTCAAAAGAAGCATATACTTTTCTGCTTCCGTCCAAATCTTCAACATAGTAAATAATCTTTTTGCCGGTTTGATTATTGTATGCATATACTGTAATATCCTGTGCCGGCATATTGGAAACCAGAGTATAGTATGTATTTGACCTTGGCTTTGTTGCCCACAGATACTTACTATGTGCTGCATCATTCCACTGAGCGGAAACGTCTTCGCCATATCTGGCAGTTATACATAAACTTGTATCTTCCTCCCAGCCTTTTGATCCAAACCATCCCTGTGATTTTTTCACATAGAAATGAATGCTATATGTTTTTCTGTTATAATAAACATTCTTTACTGCAGTACCGTCAGATGTAATCTTTACATCTCCGCTGCTTCTCTCAGAATCTAATTCAAATCCCTGATAAGACTTAGGAGAATAGCTGATCACATCGCCAACTGTTCCTGTTTTAGTTTCTATAGCTGCATTTCCGCCGCTGTTCTGAGCTACTTCATAAGTTCCCGGAGCCTGCAGGGATTCCTGCCAGTGGATAACCTTATACTGAGCAGTCTGGTTCGCTTTCCATATTGCTTTAACTACCAGATCCTGTGACGGCATTCTGCCATTCTCAGGCATTCCTTCCCATCCTTTAAAGGTGTAACCTAATTTTGTAGGATTACCTGGCTCATTAATCTTTGCACCATATCTGATATCTACAGGCTGTTCATAACTTCCGCCATCTGTATCCCAGGTCAGACGGTAAACATTTCTGTCATAATATACATTGACAACTGTGCTTCCATCTGCATTGATCGTTGCCTGGCTTACCGGCAGTGCTGTAAAGCCATCATAAGACTTCGCTTCTGCTGCTGTATCAAGTCCAACTGTTCCATTTTTTGTTTCTGTTGAATCAGAATCCAGAGTATATTCATCATCCTCTGCATTCTGTAACATATGCTGTACTGTATATATTGTCTCTGCACCTGAATAGGTAACTGTAATTGTCTGATCAGCTTCTACTGTTCCACTGAATTTTACAGACGGCTGGTCCGGTGTAAAACCTGTAATTTCCGGCGATACAATAGTGTTGGTGTACTCTGTTCCAACTTCAAGCTGTGCAACCCACGGCTGACTGGCTGCAGTTCCATTGCTGAACTGATAATTAATTGTATATGTAACTTTCTCTCCGATCTTAACATATAATGCCTGTACCTTAAGATCCTCAGTTACATTGTCAAATGCTTTGTCCCATCCATTAAAGCGATATCCGTCAACATCCGGTGCTGCCGGCGCTGTTGCAGACTGACCTTCTGCAATTCTCTGGCTGGTAATTTCATTTCCATCTTTATCGAGGAATTTTACTGTATAGTAAACTGTTTTGTTTTCAGTTACTGGTTCCTGAGTATCCTGCTCCGGATCTGCCTCAGGTTCAACTGCTTCCGGCTCTTCTGCCTCAGGCTGAACTGTCTCTGATTCTTCTATCTCCTGATATTCTGTATCCTCAGAATCCTGTTCAACCTCCTGCGGTTCTTCTTCACGGATCTCAGTTTCCTGTTCCGTGTCCTGCACTGTCGTATCTGCAAATAAAACGGTCTGATTACACAGTACCATCAGAGCAGTAAGTACGACTGCAAGAATTCGTTTCCATTTGGCTGTCTTTTTCATAAACTCTCTCCTTTCTGTTGCTCATTTTGCTGAACCTTTATATTCTTTCGGTATCTTACATGTAGTCTTTTGTTTATTTCAAGATTCATTTGAATCAGTTTCTCTGACACCGGTAATATATGTATAACCCTTTTCAAATATGCCTTTTTCTAAATATTTTTTTAGTTCCAGACAATAGTTTTACATAATCACAACAGATACCTTATTATTCAGTATATACTATAATGGTCTCATGGTGGTCTCATAGATATGGTTTTCTAAAATTTCGTTCGACAAATAAGGTATTCCTTGACATAAATCAAGGGCATGGCAGATTTCACCAAATCTGCCATGCCCTTATATGATCAAATTAATATCTTCAGCCTGTATCGCTGACTCCTTAATCACTGCCTGCTCATAACCAAGTAACTGTTTTGCAGTTTGGTTGAACTTTTAAGACAATTCAAGCTTACCAGTATATAGCTGATAATAGGTTCCCTTTAACTTAATGAGATCCTCATGGTCACCTCTCTCAATAATCTTGCCATGATCCAGTACGATGATGGCATCACTGTTTCTGATCGTTGAAAGGCGATGGGCGATTACAAATACAGTACGGCCTTTCATAAGGTTATCCATACCTTTCTGTACAATACTCTCTGTACGGGTATCGATACTTGAAGTTGCTTCATCCAGAATCAGTACCGGCGGATTAGCTACAGCTGCTCTTGCAATAGAAAGAAGCTGGCGCTGGCCCTGAGAAAGTTCTTCACCATCTCCGCTCAGCATAGTGTCATATCCTTTTGGAAGCATCTTAATAAACTGATCTGCATGAGCCAGTCTTGCTGCCTCGTATACTTCCTCGTCTGTGGCATCCAGTTTACCATAACGAATATTTTCCTTGATGGTTCCCGTGAACAGATGAGTATCCTGGAGTACGATTCCCAGAGAACGTCTTAGGTCATCTTTCTTGATCTTGGTAATGTTGATTCCGTCGTAGCGGATCTTACCTTCCTGAATATCGTAGAAACGGTTGATCAGGTTTGTGATAGTTGTCTTTCCTGCACCAGTAGAACCTACAAAAGCAAGCTTCTGTCCAGGTTTTGCAAAAAGACTAATGTCTTTCAAAATGACCTTATCCGGGTTATATCCAAAGGTGACGTCTTCGAAACGAACATCTCCTGTCAGTTCTGTGTAAGTGACAGAACCATCTGCGGAATGCGGATGTTTCCATGCCCACATACCGGTTCTCTCTTTACATTCTGTGATGTTGCCGTTGACATCTTTTTTTGCATTAACCAGTTCTACGTAACCTTCATCCTCTTCTGGTTTCTCATCAATGAGTTTGAAGATACGTTCCGCACCTGCAAGTGCCATAACGATGGCGTTGAACTGCTGTGCCACCTGCATAAACGGCTGAGTGAAGCTCTTTGTGAACTGTAAATAGGAAGCCATAACACCAAGAGTAATTCCTCCTACACCAGTTACAGAAAGAAGTCCTCCAAGTACTGCTGTCAGTACAAACTGCAGATTACCGATGTTACCGATCACCGGTCCCATCATGTTTCCGTATTTATTGGCATTTGCTGCACTTTCGAAAAGTGCGTCGTTAAGTTTGTCAAACTCTACTTTTGACTTATCTTCATGGTTAAATACTTTTACTACACGCTGACCGTTCATTCGTTCTTCCACGAATCCGGTTACATCTGCCAGAGCTACCTGCTGACGGATGAAATATTTACCACTGTTAGACCCAATTTTATTGGTTACTTTCAGCATGATAAAGATGATCACAACTGCCAGGATTGTAAGCAGCGGACTTAATACCAGCATGGAAATAAAAGTAACAATAATGGTGAACAGTGACATCAGTGCCTGCGGGATTGCCTGACTGATCATCTGTCTCAGTGTATCGGTATCGTTAGTATAAAGGCTCATGATAGATCCGTTTGTATTCTGGTCGAAATAGCGGATCGGGAGAGTCTGCATATGCTCAAACATGTCATCACGAACGCTCTTGAGCACACCCTGTCCGATGAAAACCATCATTCTGGTATAAATAAATGTAGCAATTACACCCAAGGCAAAAATAGTGCCAAGTACTGCAAGAGCTTTATACAACTCTGCGAAGTTCGGATCTGTCTGTCCGATGAGCGGAATGATGAAATCATCCAGCAGGAATTTCAAAGACAGAGAGACTGCAATACTTGCGACAGAACTGATGAAAATACAGATAAATACAATGATAAACTGTATTTTATGTGTTCCTGTCATATATTTCAGAAGTCTTTTGGCAGTTTGGATGGTATTCTGATCTAATTTTTTCTTTTTATTCATCGTCTCCGCCTCCTTTGACCTGTGATTCATATACTTCTCTGTAAATGTCGTTTGTTTTCAGCAGTTCTTCTGATGTACCCACACCTACGATCTTACCATCATCCAGTACGATGATCTGGTCTGCATCTTCAATAGAAGAAACTCGCTGTGCGATAATAATCCTTGTTGTGTTTGGGATTTCCTCGCGGAAAGCCTTACGGATCAGGGCATCCGTTCTGGTATCTACCGCACTGGTAGAGTCATCCAGGATCAGGATCTTCGGTTTCTTAAGAAGCGCTCTGGCAATACACAGACGCTGTTTCTGACCGCCGGATACATTGTTACCGCCCTGAACGATCATGGTGTTGTAGCCATCCGGAAATTCATTGACAAATCCGTCTGCCTGAGCCAGCTTACAAACTCGTTGAACTTCTTCATCACTGGCAGTCTCATCACCCCAGCGGATGTTTTCATAAATACTTCCTGAGAACAGAACGTTTTTCTGCAGTACCATGGAAACCTGATCTCGCAGTACTTCCAGGTTATAATCACGGACATCTACGCCACCGACCTGAACATTACCTCCTGTAACATCATAAAGTCTCGGGATCAGCTGTACCAGAGTAGATTTGGCACTACCAGTACCACCGATAATACCTACGGTCTGACCTGATTTAATATGAAGGTTTACATCTTTCAGAGAAAGATTTCCGCCCTCACCTGAATAGCTGAAGTCTACATGATTAAAGTCAATAGAACCATCAGCTACAGTTTTCACCGCGTCAGCTTTATCCTGCATTTCCGGAACTTCATCCAGAACTTCTGTAATACGCTCAGTGGATGCTTCTGAAATCATCAACATAACGAATACAAAAGTTACCATGTTCAGAGACATCAGGATCTGAAGTGCATAAACGATGATACTTGTCAGTTCACCGGTTTCCATAGTTCCGAACACGATTCCTCTTCCGCCGATAGCAACAATGATAATGATCACTGTATACATGGTAAACATCATAACCGGTGAGTTCCATGCAACGATCTTTTCAGCTTTAGTAAACAGTGTGTAAACGTATCTGGAAATTCCATGGAACTTCTCAATCTCATGATCTTCTCTTACGAAAGCCTTTACAACACGAGACGCATTGACATTCTCCTGCACGGAGTTATTCAGGACGTCATACTCATCAAATACTTTGATGAAATGCGGGTGTGCTTTCTTTGCAATAAAGATCAGTGCGCCACCCAGAAGCGGAACAACAACCAGGAACAGCATTGCGATTGGTTTATTGATAGTCAGTGTCATGATCCATGACAGGATGATCATAAACGGTGCTCTGGCAAGGAGACGGATACTCATCATATATGCCTGCTGTACGTTGGTGATATCTGTGGTCATACGTGTGACAAGACCTGAGGTTGAAAAGTGGTCGATATTTTTGAAGGAGAAATCCTGCACCTTATAAAAAATATCATGTCGTAAATTCTTCGCAAATCCTGCCGCTGCAACTGCTGCCATATTTCCGGCCTGTACACCGAAGAACAGGGCAAGCATTGCCATTGCAACAAGAATGACTCCTCGCTGGATAATATAGTTCATATCACCATTTGCAATACCTGTATCGATGATCTTCGCCATCTCCAGCGGAATCAGAACTTCCATCAATACTTCCAGAATTACAAGAATCGGAGTCAGTACAGTCTGCTTTTTGTATTCCCGGACAGAACGTAAAAGTTTCTTATTCATCTTTGTCGATGTCCTCCTTAATTATAGATTTTATATAACTGTTCAGCAGTTTGACTACCTGCAAAAATACAGAACAGTTATGTTTTTTTACCATTAGCGTTTTTTAGGATCACTGCTTTGTTTTTGCTGCAGTTCTTCCAGATTCCTGTGCATCATCCACAGCACCTGTTTGCACAAAACTACATCTTCCCTTGAAATTCCTTTTTCCAGGCAGCGCTCTGTCTCATCAATATGCTCCAGGATTGCCAGAAGGATATCCTTTGCCTTATCAGTAGGTACGATTCGCTTCAGACGTCCATCCTGCTTAGCACATTCTCTATAAATAAAGCCTTTCTTCTCCATCAGCTGAAGGATACCCGTAGCAGTTGATTTCCGTATCTGAAATTCCTCTTCAATATCCTTCTGATAAAGGTCGCGGTGCAATGTCTCCAGAAGAATAAACTTCAACACATGCTTCTGCATCGCAGTCAGTTCATCCGATTCCATTACAATTGACGGATTATTCCTGTTCCGCGCCATCTGATGGGAAAGAATACCGATCAGTCTTCCCATATGCATATCTTCTACTTTGATTTTCAGCTCTTCATCCACACTTCACACCTCCTTTAAGCTGATAAAGTCCCACCGACTATATCCTGCATACAAGTAAATTCTATGGGTGGAAAATTTCATAGCTCTTCAATTAGTTAGCTTCCTAATAGTTCGTTCCCTAACTTTTTACTATTATAGGGATGTATCCATGAATTGTCAACTTCTTTTTGAGAAAAATTTCCGGATAAACTTCAACCACGTCAGCACCATAGTTTTACATCAATATTACACCAGCAATTTACTACACAATTTGGGAATTGCAACCCAGATAAGAATATGTTAAGATAGTTTCATTAAGTACAGCGATAAAACGCAAAAGTCTGTAACTGTCAACAACTGCGGAACATTCCATAACAACAGTAGTTGACAAATAGATAAGAGGAGGAACTATCATTATGTATATTACATGTCTTGACGTAGAAGGCGTATTAGTACCAGAGATCTGGATCGCATTTGCAGAAGCAAGCGGAATCCCGGAATTAAAGAAAACCACCCGTGATGAACCGGATTATGATAAGCTTATGAAATGGAGACTTGGGATTCTGAAAGAACACGGACTTGGTTTAAAAGAGATCCAGGACGTTATTGCAAAGATTGATCCGCTTCCAGGTGCGAAAGAATTCCTGGATGAACTTCGTTCTTTCTCTCAGGTGATCCTGATCAGTGATACTTTCACACAGTTTGCAGCACCACTGATGGAGAAACTTGGCAGACCTACTTTATTCTGCAATACCCTTGAAGTAGCTGAGAATGGTGAAATAACAGGCTTTAAGATGAGAGTGGAACAGTCCAAGTTAAGTACTGTAAAAGCATTACAGTCTATTGGTTTTGATACAATCGCAAGCGGCGATTCCTACAATGACCTTGGTATGATTCAGGCGAGCAAAGCAGGATTCCTGTTCCGCAGTACAGATAAGATCAAAGCTGATCACCCGGAGCTTCCGGCCTATGAAGAATATGATGAACTGCTGGCTGCTATTAAGAATGCGATGAAATAAATTAATTTTTGTAAAAATCTCAGACTGAAATTTTAACCCAGTATATACAGACAAAAAATCTGCAGATAAGATACCAGTTACATGATATCTTCTGCAGATTTTTTTATTTAACTCAATGAAACAATTCCTCTCCAATTAGAACAGAAACGATTACTTTTGTATTATTCCGTCACATACGCCTTCACAAGCTCATACGTATTCTTTACCCCATCCATATGAGATCTCTCGTAATTATGAGATGCATAAACTCCCGGTCCGATCAGACCATGCCTGATATCATATCCGGCGCGGAGAGTTGCCTCTACATCAGAACCATAATGTGGATAAATATCAATCGCAAAGTCCAGATCATGTGCCTTCGCTGTGTTGACCAGCGCAGTGATGAGGTTATAGTTGTACGGACCGCCGGAATCTTTGGCACAGATAGAAACCATGCGCTCTGTGCATCCAAGGTCGGCTCCCACACATCCCATATCCACGGAGATCATTTCCTCTGTGTCTGCCGGTACATAACTTCCGCCATGCCCAACTTCTTCATATACTGTGAAAAGCAATGACACCTTACGCTTCAATATAAGCCCCTCGTCTTTCACTGCCTTTGCCAGTCCCAGCAGAATCGCCGCGGAAAGTTTATCGTCCAGGAAACGGCTCTTAATATATCCGCTTTCAGTGATCACAGTTCGGGGATCCATAGCAATGATGTCTCCCACCTGGATACCCAGTGCTTTGATGTCATCTTTGGAATCCACATTCTCATCCAGCAGGATTTCCATATTCTCTTCTTTCTGTTCCACTTTCTCATCTGCCACATGAGAAGATGGTTCTGTATTCAGCACCACTCCTGTATAAACTCTGCCATCCCTGGTATGAACCGTACAGTTCTCTCCGTCCGCAGTTCTCCACTGGTGACCACCCAGGGTTGTCGGACGGAGACGCCCATTATCCTTTATAGAGCGTACCATTGCCCCCAACGTATCAACATGAGATGCCAGAATCAGTGGATTTCCCTTACCGCCAATGTTCACCAGTACATTTCCTTTATTGGAAAGTTCCGGTTCATATCCCATTTCTTTCAGTGTTTCCAGCAGATATTCTGCAGCTTTTTCCGTATAACCGGACGGACTTGGAATCGCTGTCAGTTTCTTTAACTGCTCCCCTATAAACTCAAGATTTTTTTTCATTGCTGTTTTCCTCTCATTGTTTTGTATCTTCTGTTTTATGGCAGAAAGAAAGCGCCCAGACTATTATCAACAAACAATGTCGGAAATTACATTTCAAATGCTTTCTTTATGCTGTCATAATGTAGAAATTTTCCCTCTGCTGCAAATGCTTTGATCTGATCAACTGTGGCAAACATATATCCGTCAGTTTCTTCTGTCTGCAAATGTAAATCTTTCTCATCAACATCCATGACAAAACGATATACATCCACAAAATAATTGTCACCCTCACCCAGATTCTCTCTCTTATAAGTAAATAAATAACCACCATCTGCATTTCTTGCATCAAGTCCTGTTTCTTCTCTTACCTCACGCAGAACAGCCTCATAAGATTCCTCTCCTGCCTGTGCAGCACCGCCGGATACTTCCCACCATCCTGGTGCCCATGCTTTTGTCATGACACGTTTGGTGATCAGAAAAGTACCATCGGGTCTGGCTACTACACCAAGCACAGTCAGATGATACTCTCCGTCCTTCAGACACCAGTCATTCCTTTTCATTGTACGTCCTGTCGGCTTCTTATCCTTATCGTAAATATCCCAAAATTCCATTTTCTGTATCTCCCTGTAAAATCACTGCCGTACATATTCTGCCGGATTTTATATCTCAAAATTCTCCAGATAAAAATCGCTTCAGATTATTTTCTTTCAGAAAACTCCCCTGCAGATACAATAGTGGCAAATAGTATCGATTACTCTTTATCATATCATTTAATGGTTTTTTATGCAAACATATACTGCAAATTTACTTTTTTCTTCTACCCTTTTATCATAAAAAAGTGATGGCATAAAGCAAAACAGCTCCATACAGAGAATCTTAAATTCTTCTGCATAGAGCTGTTTTTACTTTCACAAATTATGCATTTTTATGCAAGAATGCAAAACCACTTTCTCTGTCTCAGATCTTATTCCTGGGTTGTGTATCCGAAGAAGAAGTATCCAAGAGGTGTATAATACATGCCTTTAATATTATCTTTCAGCATGTATGGCTGTGTATAGAAGTACAGAGGAGCCAGTACATTGTCCTCACCGATGAGGATATCTTCTGCTGCATGGAATGCTTTCATACGTTCTGTCTGATCAGAAGTAGCTTTTGCTGCATCGATCTGTGCATCGTAATCCGGATTAGAGTACTGAGCGTCATTGTTTCCGCCGCCTGTGTACCACATATCAAGGAATGAGCAAGGATCATTGTAGTCACCGATCCATCCGTTACGTGCGATCTGGAAATCACCATTCTTTCTGTTCTGGAGGAATACATTCCAGTCCTGGTTGTCCAGATTTACAGTTACGCCAAGTTCTTTCTGCCACATGTTCTGAAGTGCTTCAGCAATCTTTTTGTGTTTGTCATCTGTATTATACAGATATTCAACTGTCGGGAAGCCTTCGCCGTTTGGATATCCTGCATCTGCAAGGATCTGACGGGCCTCTTCACAGTTCTTCTCATAATCTTCTTCAGCTACGCTGTAATATTCGCCGCCTACTGTACGGAAGTCATCTCCGCTTGCTCCGTCTGCGTCATAGATACCAGCCGGAACATATCCTGTTGCAGGAACTTCACCGGACTGAGTAACGTTATCTACGATATAGTTACGGTCAATTACAAGTGAGAATGCTTTACGGATTGCAGGGTCAGAGAATACTTCGTCTTGTGTATTGAAGCATACATAATATGTTCCAATGTAGTCAGCAATATTAAGTTCTCCGGATGCAAGGTAAGTAGCAACTTCGTCTACCGGAAGGTTCTCGATGAAATCAAGTTCTCCGTTGTTGTATCCTTTAAGGATCGCATTGTTATCGTCCAGAAGTGCAAATTTAATTGTGTCTGGTCCAAGGTTCTCATAATCATAGTAGTTCTCATTCTTTTCCATAAGAATGTAGGAGTTATGAGACCATTCTTTCATCTTGTAAGGTCCGTTGCTGATATAAGTTGCAGGATCAAATGTCCAGTTTTCGCTTCCCTCTACCATATCTTTACGAACAGGGAAGGTTGCCGGGAATGCCATGATCTCTTCAAAATACGGGCAGTCATAAGTTAAATCGATCTGAAGAGTAGTATCATCAGTAGCTTTGATTCCAAGGGTATCAGGATCAGCGCTTCCGTCAGCTACTTCTGCATATCCTTTTACCATGTCGATCATGTAGCAGTAGTCTGCTGCTGTTTCAGGGTTTGCCAGACGTTTCCAGGAGTACTCAAAGTCTCCTGCTGTTACGGCCTGTCCGTCAGACCATTTGATACCGTCACGAAGATGTACAGTATAAGTTACTGTTCCGTCATCGTTTGTCTCTTTATCCCAGGATTCAGCCTGTCCTGGAACTGTAACAGCATTTCCCTCACCGTCGTCTGCCCATTTGATCAGACCTTCGAACATATGGTGGCACATGATAGAACCATCCATTGCTGTATTCAGTGCAGGGTCGATACTCTGTGGTTCAGATGCGATACAGAGGTTCAGATTAAATCCGTCTGTTGATTCGCTCTCTGCTGCCATTACAGGTGCTGTAGCTGCCATGCTTGTTACCATAGCTGCTGACAGAGCCAGAGACATAATTGTTTTTGCCTTTCTCATTACTTGTCCTCCTTTATTGTGGTTTTCGCTCTATGAGAGTAAGCGATTTGTATTATAAATTCCATTATACAGGAACCAAATACCTATGTTAAGTTTTTTCTTTCGCAATTTTAGCCATAATTGCAACAATAATTTTGTTAATTATTACATATTTTCTGTTCTTTTTATCTTTGCTGCCGTTCACAAATAATTCTCATTCTACTTTCTGATATTCCGAAAACACTCTGACAAATAATCCCAACAGAAAGATTTCACTGTCAAGCGGATAAAATTAACCAAATGGATTATTTATCCAGAAGATGACATGCTGCCCAGTGTCCAGGTTCATGTTCCTTGAACTGCGGCATCTCTTCACTGCACTTCTGTGTCGCATATGGACATCTGGTGTGGAAACGGCATCCGCTCGGCGGATTCATCGGGCTCGGCACATCTCCCTCAAGGATAATACGTTTTCTGGTACGGCTCAGCTTAGGATCCGGTACCGGAACTGCAGAGAGAAGTGTCTGTGTATATGGATGGATCGGATGACGGTTCAGCTCATAGCTCTCGCCAAGCTCTACCAGAGATCCCAGATACATAACACCGATTCTGTTGGAAATATGACGTACAACTGACAGGTCATGGGCAATGAACAGATAAGTCAGTCCCATCTCTGCCTGCATATCCTCCAGCATATTTACTACCTGTGACTGAATAGAAACATCCAAAGCGGAGATTGGCTCATCACATACGATGAATTCCGGTTTTACAGCAAGTGCACGGGCAATACCGACACGCTGCTGCTGTCCGCCGGAGAACTCATGAGGATAACGGTTTGCATGCTCAGTATTTAATCCTACTCTTGCAAGCAGGCCTTTGATCATATCCGCACGGTCTTTTTTATTTGCAGCCAGTTTATGAATGTCGATAGCCTCTCCGATAATCTCTCCGACTGTCATACGAGGATCAAGAGATGCGGATGGATCCTGGAAAATAATCTGCATTTTCTTACGGTAAGGAAGCATGTTTACAGATTTCGCTTTGCCAAGTGGTTTGCCGTCTTTGTCCAACGGATTGTCAAAAATTGTCTGACCGTCATAGATAATCTTACCACCGGTCGGCTCATACAATCTGAGAATGGTTCTTCCCAGAGTTGTTTTACCGCATCCGGACTCTCCTACCAGTCCTAATGTCTCACCTTTCTTAATATAGAGGGAAACATCCTGAACTGCCTGAACACCTGGACCGTTTGTTCCCTTGATCGGGAAGTATTTACGTAAATTCTCTATCTCGACAAGTTTCTTTTCTTCATTTGCCATATCAGTTCTCCTCCTTGCCCATCAGTTCCTGAACACGCAGCCAGCAGGCTGAACGGTGTTTCTCGCCTACTTCTACATAAGGAGGCATCTTCTTCAGACAGATCTTCATACAATGCTCACAGCGTGGTGCAAAAGGACAGCCTTCCGGCGGATTCAGCATATCGACCGGAGTACCCTCTATCGGGATCAGTCGTTCGTAACTCTCTGCATCTACACGAGGCATAGAACGCAGAAGTCCTTTTGTATACGGATGCGCAGGTTCATAGAAAATATCATCAACAAGGCCCTGTTCAACGATACGGCCTGCATACATAACGGAAACCTTATCGCAGATATCCGCAACAACACCAAGGTTATGAGTGATAAAAATGATTCCCATTTTTGTTTTCTTCTGCAGGTCTTTCATCAGGTCAAGGATCTGTGCCTGGATCGTAACATCCAGAGCTGTAGTCGGCTCATCCGCGATCAGAAGCTGCGGATGACAGATCAGACCCATGGCGATCATAACTCGCTGGCGCATACCACCGGAGAACTCATGAGGATACTGTTTCATACGCTTCTGTACATTGTTGATACCAACCATTTCCATCATTTCCATGGCACGCTTCTCAGCTTCTTCCTTGCTGATCTTTTTATCATGAGCGCGAAGTGCTTCTACTAACTGATTTCCAATGGTGTAAACCGGGTTTAAACAGGTCATCGGGTTCTGGAAGATCATCGCTACTTTACTGCCGCGGAATTCTGTCATCTGATCTTTGGTAAAAGACAGGACATCCTGTCCTTCAAAAGTAATGGAACCTCCGACAACCTTACCAGGAGACTGAAGAAGTCCCATAATAGAGTAGGCTTCCTGGCTCTTACCGGAACCGGATTCTCCTACTACTCCCATAACTTCGCCGTAGTCCAGATCGTAGGAGATGCCTCCTACTGCCTTAACTTCACCGGCCGGTGTAAAGAAGGAGACTTTTAAGTCTTTTACTTCTAATAATTTATTTTTCTGTTCAGACATGATTCTCCTCCTCTCTTATTTCTTAAGTTTCGGGTCAAGTGCATCACGCAGACCATCGCCGAACAGGTTAAATGCAAGAATCATTACACTGAGGACTACAGACGGAACGATCAGTCTGTAAGTGTATGTATACATACCGCTTAATGCGTCTGTTGCCATAGATCCAAGGCTTGGAAGCGGTGCAGATACACCAACACCAAGATAGGAAAGAAATGACTCCAGGAAGATTGCAGACGGAATCTGCAGGCAGGTTGTTACAACGATCTGTCCGATACAGTTCGGAAGCAGATGACGACGGATGATACGTCCGCCTGAAGCACCAAGTGCTCTGGCTGCAGTTACATATTCCTGCTGTTTCAGCTGAAGTACCTGTCCACGGATGATACGGCTCATAGTTACCCAGTACAGAAGACCGAAAGCAATGAACATGGAGATCAGGTTCGGACCAAGTACATTGGCAAAGGATTTCAACGGACCGCCGCCCGGAGAGTTGATATATTCTGTCAGGATCGGTTTCAGTGCAGTTGCGATCAGAAGTACGACCAACATTTCAGGAACTGCATAGATCAGCTCTACGATACGCTGCATCACTGCATCAACCTTGCCGCCACAGTAACCGGAGATCGCACCGTACAGTGCACCAATGATCAGTACGAGAAGTGCTGCAAATACACCAACTGACATAGAAACTCGTGCGCCATACATAACACGGACAAGAATATCACGTCCGTACATATCTGTTCCAAAGACATGTGGGAATACTTTCTCACCGGATGCCTTTCGCTCCAGTTCTTCTTTTGAATAGCCAAAGATATGTTTCTTGATTCCCAGTTCCTTACGGACTGTATCAGGATCTACACTTTCTTCAGACTCACTGCTAGTATCTTTTGCTGCTGTTTTTGCTTTTGCACGAAGGATTGCTTCATCTTTTTTGGTAAACTTCTCACCTTTGGATTCTGCTTCTGCCTTTGCCTGTTCGATCATCGCATCTATGTCTACAACCTCACTCTCGGTTCTGGATGCAATCTCTTCATCTACACGCTGCTGGTCTTCCAGTGTGTAATGATATGGAAACAGGTTCTCAGCACCATCGTTAAATTCATCATATCCATATGGGATCAGAAGTGGTCCGACAAACGCAAACAGGAACAGGAATATAATGACTCCAAGTGCGACCATTGCCACAACATTCTTCTTTAATCTTCTCCAGGCATCTTTCCAGTAAGATACACTCTGGCGGTCCTGGATAAAGTCTTCTTTCTCCTGACTGGAAGCAGGTGCAAAATCATCCGCAGTCATTTCCTGCAGAAGGTTCTCAATATCCGGCTGAAGACTTACCGGACATTTCTTAATCTTCTTATTCTCTGCCATGATCAGTCTCCTCCCTTTGTCAGGCTGATTCTCGGGTCAGCTACCTTATAGAGGATATCTACGACCAGATTCATCAGAATAATAAATGTTGCAAGGAAAATCGTAGTTCCCATAATAACCGGATAATCACGGTTCTGAATGGACTGTACGAAATAACGTCCAAGTCCCGGGATAGAGAATACACTCTCTACTACGAAACCACCGCATAAAGTAAATGCAACCTGCGGTCCCAGGTAAGTAATAACCGGGATCAGGGCATTTCTTAATGCATGTTTGAAGATAATCTTCTTATTCTTAAGACCTTTTGCTCTGGCTGTTTTAATATATTCCTGGCTTAAGGAATCCAGCATAGCAGAACGGGTCTGGCGTGCGGTATAGCACATCGGGTAAAAGCCCAGTGCAAAACACGGAAGGATATAAGCTCTGATCCCCTGTGATGCATCAAAAAGGGACGGGAACAGATTCATTGAGCGGTCTCCTGTAAGTGTTACGAGAAGAACAGATGCAACTACGAAACTCGGCATGGAAATACCAAGAGTACAGATGACTCTCAGAATACTGTCTGTAAGTTTTCCTCTCTTAAATGCAGCAAGACATCCAAGAGGTACACCTACGATAATTGCCCATAACAGTGCAAGGGCACCTACCTTTGCAGATACCGGGAACATCTCAACGATGATATCCAGAACTGCGCGGTTTTTCTGCATCTTCAGAGACACGCCAAAGTCACCATGTAGAATATTTTTCAGATACATAAAAAGTTGAACATGAACCGGCTTATCCAATCCATATTTCGCATTCAACGCTGCCAGTGTTGCGGCAGATGGCGTTTTCTCGCTGAGCCACGGGCTTCCAGGCACAGCGTTCATCAGAAGAAATGTAAGGCATGCTACCAGAAAGATTGTAAGCAATGCCATTGCAAATCTCTTTAAGAAGTATTTAGCGTTAGCCATATTTTTTTTTCCTTTCTTCCTTTTATTGCTTTTCGCTTTGTGGAGATATTTTTTGTTACTGTATAAACAGTAGCTGTTTTTCTGCTATTATTTCGTATGTTTTCTAGCTGTGCAGATATAAAAGAAATTATACCATACTTTCTCATACTGTTTCAAGCTAATAGTACTGGAAAATGTTTACGCTTTAATTTGTTAAATTTTTCTAAAAAATCTAAATTTTTCAGAAAAAATATTCAGGCACTCCGAAAAATATATTTAAAATCCCTGCATCCTTGCATTGAAATTAAAACATTTATTCAGTATAATTAATATTAACAACTGTAGCCCTACAGTTACAGTTATCTAAAGGAGGAATATTATTATGGCAACATGGAAAAATCTGGACACTCTTGCTTCCTACAGCAAGCTTTCCGCTCTGAAAGGTCATGTAAATATCGCAGAGGCCATGACAGGTGAAAATGGCGCTGAACGTGTAAAGAAATACAGCTCACCAATGGCAGCTGGTCTGGCTTATAATTATGCCGCAAAACAGGTTGATGAAACAGTCCTGAACGCACTTGCAGATCTGGCAGACGAAGCTCAGCTTATTGACAAATTCCAGGAATTATACAATGGCGCTGTGATCAACACAGGTGAGAAACGTATGGTTCTTCATCACCTTGCACGTACTCAGCTTGGTGACGCTGTAGTTGTTGACGGTGTTGACAAACGCGAATTCTACGTTGCACAGCAGAAGAAAGCTGCTGACTTTGCAAATAAAGTTCACGCAGGTGAGATCACTAACGAAAACGGCGAGAAATTCACAACTGTCGTACAGATTGGTATCGGCGGAAGTGATTTAGGTCCTCGTGCATTATATATTGCTCTTGAAAACTGGGCAAAAGCAAATAACACATTTAAAATGGAAGCAAAATTCATCAGCAACGTAGACCCTGACGATGCAGCTGCTGTTCTTGCTTCTGTAGATCTTGCTCATTCCCTGTTCATTGTTGTTTCCAAATCCGGTACAACTCTTGAAACATTGACAAACGAAGCATTTGTAAAGAATGCTCTGGTTAAAGCCGGATTAAACCCATCCAAACATATGCTTGCTGTAACAAGTGAGACATCTCCTCTGGCTAAGAGCGAAGATTATCTGACAGCAATCTTCATGGATGACTATATCGGCGGACGTTACTCTTCTGTTTCCGGTGTAGGTGGTGCGATCCTTTCCCTTGCATTCGGTCCTGAAGTATTTGCACAGATCCTTGGCGGAGCTGCTGCTGAGGATAAGCTTGCAACAAATAAGAACATCCTTGAGAACCCGGATATGCTGGATGCACTGATCGGTGTTTACGAAAGAAACGTACAGGGATATCCTGCTACAGCAGTTCTTCCATACTCTCAGGCATTAAGCCGTTTCCCTGCACATTTACAGCAGTGTGATATGGAATCCAACGGTAAATCTGTAAACCGTTTCGGTGAACCTGTAAATTACGTAACAGGACCTGTTATCTTTGGTGAACCAGGTACTAACGGACAGCATTCCTTCTATCAGTTATTACATCAGGGAACTGATATTGTTCCGCTTCAGTTCATTGGCTTCAAGAAAAGCCAGCTTGGTGTAGATGTAGATATCGAGAACAGCACAAGTCAGCAGAAACTCTGCGCAAACGTTGCTGCTCAGATTGTAGCATTTGCATGCGGTAAGAAAGATGAGAATCTGAACAAGAACTTTAAGGGCGGACGTCCTTCCAGTATCATCGTAGGTGAGGAACTTACACCTGCAGCACTTGGTGCTTTACTTGCACATTTCGAAAACAAGATCATGTTCCAGGGATTCATATGGAATCTGAACAGTTTCGATCAGGAAGGTGTGCAGCTTGGTAAAGTCCTTGCCAAACGTGTTCTCGCACATGACACTGACGGAGCTCTGAAAGTATACAGCGATCTGTTAAACATCTAATAGGTAAAAGGCTGCTCACAGATTTCTCTGCATGTGACAGATGATTTAAAAATAGAAAAGACCACTTTACAAGGTTCTGATATGCCCCTGTCTACTTAAGAGGTATCATATCAGGAACCATGCACAGTGGTCTTTTTATTTATGTCTGTTTACGCTCTCTCATTTAATTGAATAAAATCATCCTCATCGTGTCTGCTCATAACCAGATAACTGCTTCCCGTTTATATGCCTCTTAGACAATATCATATCCAGTTATAATCTCCGCCGGTTAATGCAAGGCTCAAAAGTGCATCCATCTTTGCAACTTCCTCCTCGCCTTCGATTTTCTCAATTAATTCCGCTGTATCCACTACATCCTCCAGGGATTCATCCGGTCCGATCTCATAATCGATCTCCGCCTCGCATTCCGGGCATGGAATCTTCTTCATAGTCTGCATAGACAGAAAACGGTTGCCGCATTTTTTGCATTCATAATATCCGCACTCTTTAGTGCCATCTGGTACATAGTACATGTTCTGATTTTCCTTCCGTCTCGTTATTGTTTGGTAATTATATTATAAGCTGATATCGGATAGATATTTGCAATCTGTTTCTCCCTTTAATCCAATCAAACATTTGGCTTTTATGCATCCGATCTTGAATAAGCATTCTTCATCTGACCGCTCAGTTCGAACAAGACCTTGCTTAACGTATCCGCAGTGGCTTCCTTCAGCATCTTTGCAATTTTTTCATTTGCTTCTTCCTTCAGACTCATTCTCTTTTGTCCGTCAGATTCCTTTGCCAGTAGCTCATCATATGTATTGATCAGCTCATGACCTTTCGCCATCACATATTCCTGATAACGTTCAATGTGGAATACAGAGTTTTTATAAGAAGCATCTGCCATAGCCGCGATCATTCGGCTTGACCAGTAAAAATTATCTGTAGAAACTTCTGCAGTTGTATTAGAAAGATATTCCGGTGTTGTGGTAACTCCGGCATAAAATGGAACCAATACATTAAATGCATTAGACGCAAAAGCAACCCACTCCAGGATTCCTGAATCCTCCGGCTGATCCGGGCGCATCTGGATCACAGACAGGAAATCATTTCTGTTAATGCCAATAGAACGAAACGCACCCTTCATTGATTTATCACCGTATGCAGCATACGGATCATAAGGAGTCCCCTGGAAATGTGCAGACAGAACGTATTTCACATCTTCCACTGTAATCTTTTTCTCTGGCACCATACACCATGGCAGATCATCAGAAGCCGGAGTAAAGTCTGCATCCGGACCATCCCATTTCTTTGTATGAGGATTCAGATAACGCTCCATAAACCATGCACGCGGCGTATTATATACATGATCCGCATCATCATGACTGCCAAAAGCATCTCTCGGATTCAGCACACCATCCACAGAAAGATCCAGATGATATTTCTCAATAAACTCTTTCAGGTCTGCAGAACACATATATTCCTTCTGTTCTCCAAGAGCATCTTCCAGATCAAAATAATCAATTCCCAGCTGATTTGGCATTACAACATACATATTATCCGGAACTCTGCGAGCCATCCAATGATGTCCGCCGATTGTCTCCAGCCACCAGATCTCATCCTTATCCTGAAAAGCAATTCCATTCATCTCATAAGTTCCATATTTCTCCAGAAGACTTCCCAGACGTTTCACACCATCTCTGGCACTATGAATATATGGAAGAACAATGTAAACTATGTCCTCTTCTCCAATCCCTCCGGTAATTTCTTCTTTTCCGTCCTCTGCAGGCTGATAAACAACCAGCGGATCTGCGCCAAGGACACGCGGATTGGAAGTAATAGTTTCTGTAGCAGTCATTCCCACATTAGCTTCGTTAACTCCACTTGCTGCCCAGATTCCTTCACCTTTCAGAGCATTTGGCATAGATGTATATCTCATTGGGTTATCCGGCAGTTCAATCTCCACATGGGAAATCTCTGATTTATATTTACGCAGCTGTTGCTCCGGATGGGTTACCACAAATTTCTTAGCTGTAAAATGTCCGGAACCGGAATCATCATTTCTTGCGATCATAGTAGAGCCATCATAGGACGCTTTTTTACCAACTAATATTGTTGTGCACGGCATAATGCGCTACCTCCTTTTTACCTGTCACTTCATTTTATTCGATTTGTCTGTTGACAGACACTGATAAAATTATAACACTTTTCGACATAATTCACCATCCTATTTATCATCACTTTTCTTTTCTCAGCAGAACCGGAATGTAATCTGGTCGGGCATGGTAAAAAATAAAATTCAAAAGTCCCCTGAATGTATTATCTTTCCTCAGTAATACATTCAGGGGACTTCTTGTCTTGTCTAATAAATTCAGAATTTTCCCTAAGTATTTATTTCGCATGTTTTATGATTCCAATTCCAATTGGATATGGACCTGTGTGAACTCCAATCGTTGCACCAATCTGATAGATTCCGATTTCTTCGATTCCGAGACGTTCTTTCACCAGATCTTTCAGCATTTCACGAAACTTCACTGCTTCCTTATAATCATATCCATAACCAATACAGAAATTATATTCTCCCGGTCTGGCATTGACCTCATCCAGATATTCTCTCGTCATCTCTACAACTTTCTTCATAGATCTGATGCGCCCTCTGGCAAGACCTGAACTAAAGATTTCTCCTTCTTTCAGTGTGATCATCGGTTTAATCCCAAGCGCACCTGCAGCAATTCCTGCAAGCTTTCCGATTCTGCCGCCATGCTGCAGATAGTCAATGCTTCCAACAGTAAAAAGAATACGTCCGGTCTCACGGATCGGAAGAATCTTGTCAACAATCTCTTCATAATCCATTCCCATATCACGCAGTCTGCACGCCTCCAGCACAAAAAGTCCCTGAAGAACTGTGTTTACCGTAGAATCGATCACTATGATCTTTGCCTGCGGATACTTCTCTTCAATCATCCCTTTAGCCACTGTTGCAGACTGCAGAGAACCACTGAATTTCTTCGTAATGCAGATACAGATAACAGGAATGTTCTCTTTCGCACTCTTCTCAAATACATGGTAAAAATCATCTACTGATGGCATAGATGATTTCGGAAATACATCCGGATGATCCACCATCTCCTGATAAAAATCCCTGATCCCTATTTCTACTACCTCTTTTTTATATGTCTCACTGTCAAAAGACACATAAAAAGGAACAACTTCAATATCTTTCTCTTCCGTAAGTTCCTGTGGAAGATCCAGCGAGCCATCGCTGACGATCTGAACTTTCTTTTGCATAAATTAACTACCTCTCCTAATTCATGTCAAGCGGATAAAAACATCCACCTTCGGTTAAACACGATATTTTCCTTTTTTTGAATAAACGTGGAACATTATAACACAAGAATCTGGATTGATGTAGCTGTTACCTCAGATTTTATAATTATTTAAGATATCAGCATTGTTTTTATCTGCTGTATGGTTTTCTTTACTTCATAAATGATCTGGCTGTTTATGATATCAAAATGTATCTCTTTTCCACTTCCGCCATATTTAGTTTCATAAATTTCCGCTTTTTCTTCATCATGGTCTTTGTATCTGGCTTTACCTGTCAGATAAACGTTAGAATTTGCATGATCCGGATAATCCAGGTTCTTCTGGATGTAAAACATTTCTTTATTTTCTCTAATATCTGCTTCCAGATTATCTAGTTTTTTCAAAAAAACGTCTGTTACTTTCGGATAATGTTCTTTAATATATATCAGATTTCTGTGCAGACAGGTAGCACTCTTTTCCATAAGTCTGCGCTCTTTCTCATTCGTAAAATCCGCATATTCTTCCGGCTGTACCTCATCTCCTGCAATAGATCTCTGCAACTGCTCAAACCAGTACAGATGTCTGGACATACTGTCCGGGAACATAAAATATGTAGAAAATTCATGATCAATCATCGGTGCCAGCCGCAATATTTCTCCTGCTTCATTGCATACAAATGCAATATTCTCGTAATGGTAATTCTGATCACCCGTCAGAATAGAAATAAGGATCTGCATCGCCAGCTCCTCTGCCAGTTCCTGATAAGTCTGAAAATAGTCAGCTTCCAAAATCTGTGTATAATCATAGAACATCTGGCAATAGTTTACATAATCATTTATCTTTACCTTGTCATCAGGATACTTCCGAAAGAACTCAAGCAGATTCATCAGGTGTTCGCCCTCTCCATAAATCATCGGGCACACAGTTCCATAATCATAATACTTCTCTGTCTCTGCCTCATATCCTTTGCAAACAGCAAGCTGATACTGCGGAACCGGAACAAAATACTCATTAATTACCCATGACCAGAATACCTCTGCATAGGCAAACAGAGGAGTAGAAAATGGTTTGGATTTCGTAAGCGGTTTAAAAACCAGATTCCCCTCAAAAACTGGAAAGTGTTTTTCACCTTTTACTACACCGACAGTCTCCGCTTTCAGATTACCGGTCCGTGCTGAATATTCGTAGATCTGAGAAATGTAACTTACTTTTTGTTTCATAAGTTCTGTTTATTCCTTTCACAATATTTACTTCTCTCATGTTTACATTGTTACGCGCTTTCTCCATTGCTAATACAACGTTCCTACATACCCTTGCGTTTCCCGTTTCATATAGCATTCATTCACCTGATCAGATTCTATAATTTCCAGCACATATTCCATTCCTGTAGCCAGTTCACGTTTTTTCAGTTCTTCTAATGGAATCCAGTATACCTTTCCCTCTTCGGAACTTTTTAATTCCCCTGTAAATTCTTCTGTTTTATAGAGAAAAAGTACATTGTGAATGCCGTCTCTATGCCAATGATATACCCCTCGCAGTTTCGGATTCTCTATTTTTAATCCAGTTTCTTCCCAAACTTCACGGATCACGGAATCGTTAAATATTTCGTTCTTTTCCACATGACCGCCAGGAAAAGTTGTGCCTGTGTAGCTGTCGTTTACTTTGTCCAGTGCCAGGACATTTCCTGCATTGTCGCACACCATGCACATATTCATAAAGCAGACCTGATCTATATGTTTTTCCCCTTTTTCATTAAATAATCTTTTAACCCGCTTGTTAACACTAGATCTTTTGGATTTATAATGTTTAAAAACCTCTCCGTAAGGAATCCATATTCCAGCTTTTTCAATTCTTTCATATACTTTATCTACTACTTCTGACAGTTGTTTGTCATTTGGAAATGTATATTTTTTAGTATAATAATCTTTTGTTTCCTGAAACATCCATTCTGCAATTTTTTCTTTCTGTCTTAGTTTTAAATGGGAATATTTCTTATCAGTCTGTACTAAGCGTCCATCTGTTATTTCACGATTCTTTTGTGACATTATTAAATTTTCCTCTTATTTTCTTTACAGTTAACAATATAAATTCCTGCGCAAACCAGAATCAACGCCAGCAGACTTCCTATATTAAATGCCTGTTTTATCTCTCCAAGTATCAACGCAGACAGAATCACACTGCATAATGGATTGACAAATCCAAAGATTGCGACCTTCGAAACATCATTCCATGCAAGCAATACAGACCAGAGTGTATACGCCACCGCAGAAACCATTGCCAGATAAAATATAATCGTTACACCTCCGGCACTAATATTTCCGAGATGTCCGCCCATTCCCACTCCGATCAAAGTCAGGACGATTCCGCCCATCGTAAACTGCGTTCCGCTCAGTACTACCGGAGATACTTTTCTGGAAAAAAGGTTAATCAGAACCGTAGACATTCCATAGGATAACTGCGCAATCAGAATAAATCCTTCTCCCGTCAGCTTAAATCCCATATCCAAGGAATTCCCCATCAGGTTGATCACAACAACTCCGGCAAATCCCAGAACACATCCTGCAATTTTTCTGCCTGTCATTTGTTCATTTCGAAAAATCAGACAGGACATCAGAATTGCAATAAAGTTTCCAAGTCCGGTAATAATACCACCTTTTACTCCTGATGTATGTGCAACACCTATGTAAAAAAAGAAATATTGTCCCACCGTCTGCGCCAGACATACCGGAACTGCATATTTCAGGACCTCTTTATCCGGAATCATTACTTTCTTTTCTCTGATGGATGCAAAGACCAACACCAGAATCCCCGCCAGAGTAAAACGTACTCCCGCGAAGACAATCTGGCTTGCAGTATCTGCGGAATCCACCTGCATCAGGCGATAACCTGTCTTGATCACCGGAATTGCGCTACCCCATAGAATACAGCAAACACAGGCAAGGAGCGCTACGATTCCGGTTTTTGTTAATGTGTTTTGTTTTTGTGTCATTTTTTTCTCTCTTTTCATTTGTATTTCGCTTTTCCCATTGTATCATAGATTTCTAAATAGTTGTTAGTGCTTTTCACTATTGAAGCAAGAGACTTACTTGATTCGGTTAAATAAAAATTGAAAAGCAGAAATGCCTTTCACGAATAAAATCGCTTCAAACATTTCTGCTTTTATTATCCTGTCTGTAAATCCCTAAAAATAATATTCCTCAGAATAAATCCTCAGATCCTCTTTCGTCCATTCCCCGTTTTCGATATGAAAGCTATTCAGTACCGGATAGTCTGCCATCAGTGACAGGATCAGGTAACTTGCCTTTGAGTCAAAAGCAAGACGGATGTCCTCCACTGACGGGCGGGACGGAGATGATGGATGGGAATGCCAGTTTCCCAGCGGTTTCAGGCCGTTGGCACGCATATCTTTGATCGCGTTCATCTGATCTCTGGGATCCAGAGTAAAGTGGTCTTCGACATGATCTTTATTTTCCAGGAAATATACTTTTTGGATTTCTCTTCCCTCTTCGGTCTCTACACCGGCCAGAAGTCCACAGGCTTCTTCCGGAAGATGCTCTTTTGCATAATTAACGATCTCATCATAGAGATGATCTCTCATTCTTATTATTGCCATATTTCTCTCCTGTTTATGCCTGATTTTTAACCGAATCAAGTAAGTCCCCTGCTTCAACTACCCAAGGCAATACGTAGTAAGTGGGGACTTACTCTATTTATTGCTCATCTCTTGTTGCAAATCGTCCTGCAGTTTCCTCACAGACTTCCTGCTCGTAATCAATTGGTTCCAGAATTGTCGGATGATCTCCGCATACTGCACAGTTATGAGTGTCTTTCGGCAGTTTAATCTTATGAAATTCCATTGTCAGCGCATCAAAAGTCAAAAGAGATCCAGTCAGAAGATCACCTACTCCGATCAGATATTTAATTGCTTCCATCGCCTGTAAAGAACCAATAACGCCGCCCATTGCTCCGATGACACCTGCCTGTTTGCAGGTCGGTACTGCATCCTTGGGCGGTGGATTTTTGAATACGCAACGATAACATGGTCCTTCTCCCGGTACATAAGTCATCAGCTGACCTTTGAATCGAATGATTCCTGCATGAGAAAATGGTTTCTTTTCCAGTACACATGCATCATTGATCAGGAATTTAGCAGGGAAGTTATCAGTTCCGTCAATGATGAAGTCATATTCACGGATCAATTCACGAATGTTGGATGCATCCACAAACATACGGTAGGTCTTTACCTCTACATCCGGATTCATGGCATTCATGGTTTCTTTTGCTGATTTTACTTTTGCTTTTCCGATATCTGCAGTGCTGTGGATGATCTGTCTCTGCAGGTTGGAAAGATCCACCTCATCTGCATCCACAATACCAATGGTTCCCACGCCTGCTGCAGCCAGATACATGGCTGCAGGTGCACCAAGACCACCAGCTCCAATGATCAGCACTTTGCCTTTCAGGAGCTTCTTCTGTCCCTTTGCGCCCACTTCTTTTAAAATAATGTGGCGGGAATAACGCTCGATCTGTTCATCTGTCATTGCCATTTAGCATCCACCTCCCA
>OLNF01000453.1_pt1 | contig 35846 bp, 35 predicted proteins | sample 1673061 | NCBI WGS metagenome assembly OLNF01 (sample SAMEA3136751, study PRJEB25190) | human gut metagenome
TATTCAGGCGGACTTGATACTACAGCAATCATTCCATGGTTAAAGGAAACATACGCAAACGGACCGGCGTGGGTGAACAGCCATGCAAAGCCACCGGTCATGCCCTTGGCGATCCAGTTGCCCAGAGGAGCAGCAAAACCCAGGAACAGCGGTGCAGAGATCAGGAAAGACAGCGCGCCGGAAAAGACGATGCGCAGATTTTTGGGCATATGCTTGTCGATAAGATGGAAAATGATGGAGAAGATCCACACCGACAGAATAACCGGGAAGATAGAACCCTTGTAGTTATAGGCAGGGATATTGATAGGACCAAAGGCATAACCGGTGATGCCTTCTTTCGGCGAGAGGAAGGTGGAGTACATCAGGATACCGGCAGTCATGATGCCGAAGATCTCCTTGACCTTGAACCGCTTTGCTGCTGCGTAGCCGATGATGAACGGCATAAAGTAGAAGGGTGCATCACCCACAGCATTGAGTACGGTGATGATATCCGACTTGGACGATGCCGTACTCGTCCGGCTCGCCCTGCGGTGCATCGCCGTGGCGCTTCCACGAGCCAATATGCACCTCGTAGATGTTGAGCGGCTGCGACATGTGGTTATGGCTGGCACGGCGCTTGAGCCACGCGGCGTCGTTCCACTGGTAGCCATCGAGGGTCCACAGCACGCTGGCGGTACCCGGAGGGCACTCGGCCTTAAAGGCGTACGGATCGGCCTTATAGAGCTTTTCGCCCTCGTTGGTCTCGATAAGGTATTTATAGAGCTGGCCCTGCTCGGCGCCAGGAATAAAGCCTTCCCAAATAGCGCTCGTATGCATGGGCACCAGCGGGTTGGCTTCCTCGTCCCAGTCGTTAAATTCGCCAATGACGTGGACGCTTTTTACATCGGGCGCCCAAACGCAAAAGCGCCAGCCGCGCGTACGGTTCTGCGTGTCGGGGTGCGCGCCCATCTTTTCCCAGCTGCGCTCCCACGTGCCGATGCCAAATAGGTAGACATCGTCCTTAGTGAGCTCCGGTGCATGCGGGGCGGCTTTACGGGTAGCGGGCTTTTTGGTTGCTGGCTTTAGCTTTGTATCGCTCACGTTTGATCCCATCATGACGCGGCAGCGTGTTGCCTTGGTGACTAGATGCGAAAGGTCCAAGGCTGCACGAATCGAAGGGACGGCGATAGTTCTATGATTCGTTCCACCTCGCGTGCTCGGTGGAACTTTCGGCAGAAACTACGATAACACCTGTACGTTAGTTTTATGGACGAAAGCGGATTTGCGGCCGCGTTTAATCGGTAAGCGACATGTTTATACCACTGGCAGAATTGCCGTGGTAAAACCCTTGACAGTTTTACCAATTAGGGTTTCAAAACTGTTAGGCTGACGTTTGGTAAAACGTTTTTAGCAGGTTGTTTACCATTTGACATTGAAAGGCTCGTTTATGGACCACATCGCTGCCCCAAGTGTTGCTTTTATTTTCGATTGCGACGGAACACTGGTTAATAGCTCCCCCGTCTGGGGCCATGCACAGACCGAGTTATTGCGCCGTCATGGCATTGATGTAACGGTCGACGATTTTGCCCAGTTTGAACATTTGTCGCTGGAGGATGAGTGCCAGGCCTACCACGACACGTGGGGCATTGGCACGAATGGCGAGGAGCTGTATCGCGAGCTGGGCGAGATTCTGATTGATGGGTATTCCAAGGTGCCGCCGCGCGAGGGCCTGCTTGCTTTTTTGGAGCAGGCGAAGGCGGCGGGCATTGCCATGTGCGTGGCCACGTCCACGCCGGCCGAACTGGTGCAGTCCGCCCTTGCGGCTGCTGGCCTTGATCGCTATATGGAGTTTGTTGCCACGACGGGCGAGGCGGGACGCTCCAAGCAGTTCCCCGATGTATACGAGCTGGCGCTGCGTCGCCTGGAGGAGCGCCACGGGCATAAGTTTGAGCGCGCGTGGGTGTTTGAGGATGCCGTCTTTGGACTTAAGAGCTCTGGCACTGCAGGCTTTAAGCGCGTGGGCATCTATGACCAGCACGGCCGTATGGAGCGCGACGAGGTGCGTGCCAACTGCGACATCTTTCTCGACAGCTATGAGGACCTGGATCTGGCCCGCTTGCTTTCGTTTGAGGGCTAGGCGAGGGCCTTGGCTTGCAAAGTATTAGTTGTTTGCGGCTCGCCGGTGGTGGCGAGCGCGGATTTGCTTCGCCAGCTGGCAGGGGAGTGCGACCACATCGTAGCCGTAGACCGCGGCCTGGACGCCCTGTTGGGCGCTGACCTGAGCTGCGACGTCTACGTGGGCGACGCCGATACCGTCAGCGATGAGGGACGCGCTCTGGTCGATGCCGCTGCCGATTTTGACGTGGAACGCCACAACCCCTACAAGGACTATACCGATCTGGCTCTGGCTCTCGATTCCGTCCGTCGCCGCTGGCCGGGTGCCGAAGTGGTAGCAACCTGCGCCACCGGCGGCCGTTCTGACATGGCCCTATCCGTACTGGGGTTGCTCGCAGGCTACGAGGATGCCCCCATCTGGATTGCCGAGGACAAGGTGGTCGCCCGCATCCTCCATGCAGGCGAGTCGTGGACCATCGAAGGTGCTGAAGGTAAGACGTTCTCCATCATCGCCATAGCCCCCAACACCGAGGTAAGCGAACACGGCCTAGAGTGGGAGCTAGACCACAGTCCCCTGGGCCTGTTAGCCGACACCGGCATTAGCAACGTAGTCCGATCCACCGCAGTGATTGAGGTCCACACCGGTACTGCAATAGCGTATTTGCTGCATCAGGGTTTTATCGGGACGGTGGGCGAGTAGGGAAACCCGTAAGTGTGTGAAGCAATTGCAAAAAACTTCTTGCACTACCAAGAATCTTCCCCTATAGTATCTCCTCGTCACGGGGGCGTAGCTCAGCTGGGAGAGCGCTTGACTGGCAGTCAAGAGGTCAGGGGTTCGATCCCCCTCGTCTCCACCATCGTGAATGCAAAGCCTTCGGGAAACCGAAGGCTTTTTTCATATGCAGCCACCATGCAAACCAAAGTGGCTCCACACCAACACCCGCACCGCAAAAAGTTGCGCAACTTACTTCCCACTTCTGTACATAGTTTGTTAAACCAACTCAATTCTATTTTGCATTTCACGTCGTCAGCGTTGCGGCCTGGGCGGTGCGTGCCAACAGCCGCACCCGCACAAACCTGCGTTAATGTGAACAAGTTTGCAAAATAAACCCCCCTAAGCACTGCTAATGAACGATATGTTGTCGTGCACGACCTAAATCGGTTTCCAGCCGCCTTGTGCTTGGATACCTAACGTTACATGGGTTCAACTGCGCTCACGGCTTAACCAGTCGGGATGCACAGGGTCGATCGGCATCCGGACGTAACGGCGGTGCTAGAAAAACCACGAGCTCCAATAGCATCGTCATGCGTATCGCATCGAATGATTTTGTTCTTGTTCATATGCAAGCTGTTCTTTCGAATTGATATTTCATGATGAATCGCAGCAGTCCTACAGCTGTTTGCGTGCGGTCTAGTTTTGTTCCCGCTTGACTGGGTCGCACGCAGCCAGCTGGGGATGCGGTCATTTTTGCGATACACGTCCGCGTCTCTAGCCACTGCGTTTATACATACCGTTCACGGTGGGGCAGAGCCACGTGCTTGTCTAACTGGGCTCAGGGTTTGAATATGGAGCGCCTTCGCGCACAAGCGCCCTGGCGAAGCCATATCCATACCCCGTGAGCCACACGTAAGACAGCAAGGGGGTGGTACTCGTGTGGTATGTGATCCAGGTCATTAACGGTCGCGAAGACGTAATGCGAGAGCGCATCGAGCGCATGGTGCCGGCTGGTGCCATGCAGGAGCTCTTTTTCCCTCAATTTCAAACCGAGATCAAAGTACACGGTGAATGGGTCAATACGACCAAGCCGCTCTTTCCCGGTTACCTTATCTGCGACACGGCAGATCCCCGCACTGTGCAACAGTATCTGCTGCACATGGACAAGTTTTCCCGGGTGCTATCCCAGGACGGTCAGTTTGTGCCGCTGGCAAAAGAAGAGGCCCAGCTTATTGGCAGCTTTACGCATAGGGGAGACCGCGTAGTGCCCATGAGCGAGGCACTAAAGGACGGCGACCAGGTCGTAGTGACGGCGGGTCCGCTGCTGGGTCACGAAGGCCTTATCAAAACCATTAACAGACGCAAGAGCACTGCTTATTTGGAGCTCGACTTATGCGGCCGACGCGTAACTACGCGCGTTGGCCTCGCCGTGCTTTCAGCCGAGCAGCGCGTAATGCGAAACCGAAAAAAGGCGATCGCCTAGCTGCAGGCGACTGTTTAACGGACAGGGAGGATCCCCGGGGGCGGGGACGTAGGTTTGAAGGAAATAGTGATAGATAATCAAATGGGGGATGCAACAACTGTTGCTGTAACGCACGAGAGTAGGCGTGAGGCTACCAAGCTCTTTAATGTTGGTAAACACGAGCCGAAGTTGACCGAGAACGGCATTCCGGCAGATGTGCTAGAGAAGCTGTTGCCAGGCAATGACATTGTTGAATTAGAAAAGCCAGTCGTTAATGGCGGACTGTTCTATCGCTTTATTAAGCGATCCTTTGATGTTGTGTCTTGTGGTTGCGCTTTAATTGTGCTCGCAATTCCGATGGCGGTTATCGCTGTAAAAATCAAGAGCGAGTCCGAAGGCCCCGTCATTTACGCTCAACGCCGCGTAGGCAAAAACGGCAAGGTTTTTAACATCTACAAATTCCGTAGCATGTATACCGATGCAGAGTCTCGAGGCGCTCAGTGGGCGCAGGACGAAGATCCGCGCGTCACGCCGTTCGGCAAGATTATGCGCAAAACGCGCCTGGACGAGATTCCGCAGTTCTGGAATGTGTTCAAGGGTGATATGAGCCTAATCGGTCCGCGTCCCGAGCGTCCTGCGTTCTGCGAAGAGTTCGAAAAGCGCATCCACGGTTGGCATTATCGCACCATGGTTCGTCCTGGCATTTCTGGTCTTGCGCAGGTGACCGGTGGTTACGACCTTCTTCCTCGCGAGAAAGTTCTGTTTGATCTTCAGTACATTAAAGCTAGAAACATCAAGATGGATGTAGTGATTATGCTCAAAACGCTTGGCGTTGTGAGCACTGGCGATGGTGTGCGCTAATGAAGATACTTGTTGTTTGTCAGCACTATTGGCCGGAGCCCTTTAACACTTCTGATGTTTGTGAGGAACTTGTAAATAGAGGACATAGCGTCTCTGTTATCACCGGTCTGCCGAATACTGGATTGCCATACTCCGACATTCCAGAAGAGTATAAAAGTGGACATAAGCAGATTGAGCATCATAACGGCGTGACCATTTATCGCGCCAACTTGCGACCTAGAAAAACTGGTGCACTCAATCGCGTAAAGAACTACATCTCTTTCTGGCACAACGCAAATCGACTTGCTCGAAAGCTTAACGAAGAATTCGATGTTGTCCTAGGGTATCAGTTTTCACCCGTTATGCAGGTAGATCCCGGTCTTGTCTACGCTCACAAGCATCATAAAAGGATGCTGTTGTATTGCTTTGATTTGTGGCCCGTGAGTCTTACGGCTGGCGGTTTTTCAGAATCCTCGTTGCCTTACAAATGGATGGAAGCTGTCTCGAAAAGGATTTATAGGCAGTCTGATCGTATCGCCGTTACCTCACCTTTATTTGACGAATACTTTTCAAATAGTCTTGGAATTAATCGTGAGCCCTCGGCATACCTACCTCAATACGCTGACGACGCCTTTTCCAGCTGTGCTAGGTGCTCCTGCGAAGGCTACGACTCATCGAAAATCAATTTAACGTTTGCCGGCAATGTGGGACAAGCACAGTCCGTTATAACCATTGTCGAAGCCGCCAGCATTATTCAGAAAGATCAGAACCTCGTTTTTCATATTGTTGGGTCTGGGTCGCGCTTGGAGCAATGTAAATCGAGGGCTTTAGAACTAGGCCTAGCTAACATTGTGTTCCACGGCCGCAAGCCAATTGAGGATATGCCCAAGTATTACGGTGCTTCTGACGCAATGATTGTCACGTTTGAAGACAGCCCCATGGCCACGTACACCCTTCCTCGAAAAGTAACAACTTATATGGCCGCTGGAAAACCAATTTTGGCAGCGCTTTCAGGTGAAACCAAACGAGTAATCGATGATGCCAAATGCGGTTTCTGCTGCGATATCGAAGATGCCGAAGGGCTTGCACGAATTGCCTCGCAATTTGCTGGACTTTCCGACACAGAGCAGCTTGGCAATAACGCAAAAGCTTATTACGAGCGCTATTTCACGAAGAAGTTGTTCTTCGACAAGCTCGAAAACCTACTTACTCAACTAGTGGAGGATTAATTTATGACAGGCACTTCCGCATTCAAAGACAAGACCCGCATGATCACGGGCGGCACCGGCTCGTTCGGCAACACCGTGCTCAAGCACTTCATGAACACCGACCTGGCCGAGATCCGCATCTTCTCGCGCGACGAGAAGAAGCAGGACGACATGCGCCACCGCCTGCAGGAGAGGTCGCCCGAGCTCGCCTCCAAGGTGCGATTCTTCATCGGCGACGTCCGCAACGCCCAGAGCGTGCGCGACGCCATGCACGGCGTGGACTACATCTTCCACGCCGCCACCCTCAAGCAGGTGCCCTCCTGCGAGTTCTTCCCCATGGAGGCCGTGCGCACCAACGTCATCGGCACGGACAACGTCCTGCACGCCGCGATCGAGGAGGGCGTCGACCGCGTCGTGTGCCTGTCCACCGACAAGGCCGCATACCCCATCAACGCCATGGGCAAGTCCAAGGCCATGATGGAGTCCATCATCTACGCCAACGCCCGCAACGGCGCCGGCCGCACCAGCATCTGCTGCACCCGCTACGGCAACGTCATGTGCTCGCGCGGCTCGGTCATTCCCCTCTTCATCGACCGCATCAGGAAGGGCGAGCCGCTCACCGTCACCGACCCCAACATGACCCGCTTCCTCATGAACCTGGACGAGGCGGTGGACCTGGTGCAGTTCGCCTTCGAGCACGCCAACCCCGGCGACCTGTTCATCCAGAAGGCGCCGGCATCGACCATCGGCGACCTCGCCGAGGCCGTCCAGGAGGTCTTCGGCCGCGTCGGCACCCAGGTGATCGGCACCCGCCACGGCGAGAAGCTGTTCGAGACCCTCATGACCCGCGAGGAGCGCCTGCGCGCCGATGACATGGGCGGCTACTACCGCGTGGCCTGCGACTCGCGCGACCTGAACTACGACAAGTTCGTCGTGGACGGCGAGGTGGAGACCCAGGCAGACGAGTCCTACACCTCCCACAACACCGAGAGGCTCGACGTGGCCGGCACCATCGCCAAGATCAAGACCGCCGAGTACGTGCAGCTGGCCCTCGAGGGCCGCGAGCACGAGGCAGTGCAGTAGGGTGCGCGTCCTCGTCACCGGCGCCAGGGGCTTCGTCGGGAAAAACCTCTGCTGCGCGCTGAAGAACGTCCGCGACGGCAAGGACCGCCGCGAGAAGTACGCGAGCCTGCTCCCGCTCGAGGTCATGGAGTACGACGTCGACTCGACCCCCGCTGAGCTGGAGGACTACTGCTCCCGAGCCGACTTCGTCTTCAACCTGGCCGGTGTCAACCGCCCCAAGGACCAGTCGGAGTTCATGGAGGGCAACTTCGGGTTCGCCTCCACGCTGCTGGACACCTTGGAGCGTTACGGCAACACGTGCCCCGTCATGCTCTCCAGCTCCGCGCAGGCGAGCCTGTCGGGCCGCTTCGAGGGCTCCGTCTACGGCGAGTCGAAGCTCGCGGGGGAGGGCCTCTTCCGCGAATATTCAGACAGGACCGGCGCGACGATCCTCATCTACCGCTTCCCGAACCTCTACGGCAAGTGGTGCCGCCCGCGCTACAACTCCGCCGTGGCCACCTTCTGCGACGCCGTCGCCAACGGCCGCCCCTACACCGTCAACGACCCCGCTGTGGAGCTGGAGCTCCTCTACATCGACGACCTCGTCGAGGAGATGCTGGGCGCCCTGCTCGGCGAGGAGCACCGCTGCGGTTACGAGGGGCTGGAGCGCGTCGACGGTGATGATTTCTGCTACGTCCCTAAGACCGACGTGAAGACCCTGGGCGAGATCGTCTTCCTGCTCGACGGCTTCCGCGACAGCCGCGAGACCCTCTCGGTGCCCGACCTTTCGGAGGGCTCCTTCTCCAAGAAGCTCTGGAGCACGTTCCTGTCCTACTACGAGCCGGGCAACTTCGCCTATAGCCTTAAGCCCAACACGGACGAGCGCGGCTCGTTCACCGAGTTCCTGCGCACGCCGGAGCGCGGGCAGGAACTCGGTGAACGTCTCCAGGCCCGGCATCACCAAGGGCAACCACTGGCACATGAGCAAGTGGGAGAGGTTCCTGGTGGTCTCCGGCACCGCGTCGATCAAGCTGAGGAAGGTGGGGGAGGACGCCGAGGGCAACCCGTTCCCCGTCGACGAGTACACCGTCTCGGGTTCCGACATGCGCGTGGTCGAGATGATCCCCGGCTACACGCACTCCATCACCAACCTGTCCGACACCGAGGACCTCGTGACGGTCATGTGGGCCAACGAGCCCTTCGACCCCGAGGACCCCGACACCTACCACGAGGAGGTCTAGCCGCATGGGCAAGGACTGTTCCGATATCGCATTCGAGGACGACGGCCGACTGAAGCTCCTGATCATCGTGGGCACGCGCCCCGAGGTCATCCGCCTGTCCGAGGTCATCAAGAAGTGCCGCCGCCACTTCGACTGCCTGCTGGCGCACACCGGGCAGAACTACGACTACACCTTGAACGGCATCTTCTTCCGCGACCTGGAGCTCGCCGACCCCGACGTCTACCTGGACGCCGTGGGCGCCGACCTGGGCGAGACGGTGGGCAACATCATCGCCGCGAGCTACAGGCTGATGGTGCAGGTGCGGCCCGACGCGCTGCTGATCCTGGGCGACACCAACAGCTGCCTGTCCGCCATCGCGGCAAAGCGCCTGCACATCCCCATCTTCCACATGGAGGCCGGCAACCGCTGCAAGGATGAGTGCCTGCCCGAGGAGACCAACCGCCGCATCGTCGACGTGATCTCCGACGTCAACCTGGCCTACTCCGAGCACGCCCGCCGCTACCTGAAGGACACCGGCTGCGCCCCCGAGCGCACCTACGTCACGGGCTCGCCCATGGCGGAGGTCCTACGCGCGAACCTCGACAAGATCGAGGCCTCGGACATCCTCTCCGAGCTCGGCCTTGAGCCCAGGCGCTACATGCTGCTGTCCGCCCACCGCGAGGAGAACATCGACACCGAGGCGAACTTCACGAGCCTGTTCACCGCCATCAACGCGCTCGCCGAGAAATACGACATTCCGATCCTGTACTCCTGCCACCCGCGCTCCCGCAAGCGCCTGGAGGCCACCGGCTTCGAGCTCGACCCGCGCGTGCGCATGCACGAGCCCATGGGCTTCCACGACTACAACTGCCTGCAGATGAACGCCTTCGCCGTGGTGTCCGACTCCGGCACCCTGCCCGAGGAGTCCAGCTTCTTCGCGAGCGTCGGCCACCCGTTCCCGGCGGTGTGCATCCGCACCTCCACCGAGCGCCCCGAGGCGCTGGACAAGGCCTGCTTCACGCTGGCAGGCATCTCCGAGAAGGGCCTACTCCAGGCCGTCCACACCGCCGTCGAGCTCGACGCCGAGGGATCGCTGCCCGAGGCGCCCGTGCCCGACTACGCCGACGAGACCGTCTCCACCAAGGTGGTCAAGATCATCCAGAGCTACACCGGCGTCGTGGACAAGATGGTGTGGAGGAAGAGTCTGTAGTGACGGTCTATGCTCACATAAACACCGTGCCGAACGGCTCAACCGGCGGCATTATGATGAAGGAGCACCGAGAACTATTAGCAGCTGGCGAAGAGTCATATGCGTTCTGGGGTCGAGGCCGTGAGGCGGAAAAGCCGAACGAAATGAAGTTTGCCTCTGATGCAGAGATTAAGCTCGACGTGCTTCAGACTCGCATAGATGGTAAAGCGGGATTTCATAGTAAAAACGCTACGAAACGTCTTCTTGCTCGACTTGAAGAAATTCAGCCTGATGTGGTCCATCTTCATAATCTGCATGGCTATTACGTCAACATCGAAATGCTGTTCAAGTGGCTCGCGAATCATAAGTGTAAAGTCGAATGGACTCTACACGACTGCTGGTCGTTCACGGGCCACTGCGCGTACTTCACATATGTGAAGTGTGCGCAGTGGAAGGAACACTGCGCGTACTTGAGGCCTTGCCCGCAACTCAATACCTATCCCAAGACCTATTCAAAAGCCTCTTGCTCGTGGAACTTTGAGGAGAAGAACCGTCTCTTCAATCTGGTCCCCGCCGAGCGTATGAAGCTGATAACGCCGTCGCAGTGGCTCGCCGATTTGGTGGGAGAAAGCTTTCTCAAGGATTTCCCCGTGGAGGTTCGCCATAACACCATCGACACCGACGTGTTTAAGCCCACCCCGAGCGACTTCCGAGAGCGTTACGGCATAGGCGATCGATTCATGATTTTAGGTGTAGCGAGCCCATGGACCGAACGTAAGGGGCTTTCTGACTTCGTGCGGCTGGCCAGTGAGCTGGATTCCGAAAAGTACGTTATCGTGCTCGTGGGGCTCTCCGAAAAGCAGGCTAAGGAGTTGCCCGCGGACATCGTTAGCCTCGTCCGCACGGACTCGCGCGAGGAGCTTGCGAGCATCTATTCGACCGCCGACGTGTTTTTCAACCCCACTCGCGAAGATAACTTTCCGACTACTTTGCTGGAAGCACAGGCCTGTGGGACAAATGTGATCACCTATTCGACTGGCGGTTGCGCTGAGGCTCTTTACTCTGAAAGGTCTTGTGCCGTTATTGGTTTTGATGATGCATTGATCGCTATTGATAAATTACGCTTAGGGGGCACTCGATGAGCGTTGCGCCCACTATCTCATGCACTTTAACCGATAAAAAATGGGTTCTGTGGAAAACGTTCGTCAGAAGCGCAGCTTTCTTACGACGCTCGCAATTGCATTTCTTTTGTTCGGCGTTTCCATATGGACTGCCGCAGAGGCTGTGACCGCTGCGAGCTCATTGGAGGCGGAGAGTTTTGCGGCGTTGACATTGCAGGGGCTGTATTTCAGCCTTGCGATTCTTCTTAGGCATCTGAGGAGATCGATATATCTTTTCGAGCCATATACCATGGTTACGTTGGTTTATGTGCTTGTCTACCATATTGCGCCTGTTTTCCAATTCTCAGTTGGGAATACCGCTCGATACGGCGTCGATGCGATGCCGCAGACGGTGGAGGCGGTGACCCTCGTCATAGTGGGACACTTCTTCTTCACGCTTGCCTATGGTTTCGTCGGGCGAAAAAAAGCGGAAGGCGTTTTGCCTAGTATGTACCGAGAACCCATGGACAAGCGTAGGCTTGCCAAAATCGCCTATATTGTTTTTGCCGTCTGCTATGCACTCGCAGTCTATTACCAGATTGGGCGCGGTTTCAGCCTAACATACATCATGTCCGGTGGGCTTACCGGCGAGCAGTCGGGAACCGTCAGCGAGAGCTCTCTTATGTTCCTATCTTACTTTATGTATGCCTGTGTCGGCGCTTGGGCGATCGCGTTCGCTTATGGGCAGAACAGGGCGGCCAAGATCACAACTTTCGTCATGCTGTTCGCCATCGTCTTCTTCTCGGGCACTCGTGCGGCTATCTTGGTTCCCATCCTCGTGCCGATTGTCATCCACTATATCCAGAAGGGCGAGGCGCCCTCGCTCGCCTCGCTCGGGATTGCTGCAGGGCTTCTTGTGCTCCTCTTTGCGGTCATGCAGGTGGCGCGCGGTGGTGTCGCCGCTGGTACCGGGCTTGACATCGGTGGAAGCACGCTCGACGACCTATTCGGTCCCTTCTACGCCGAAATCGACGACTTCAAGGTCTTCTACAGCATCTTGGGGGTTGTTCCCGAGCGACACGGCTTCCTCTGCGGCAGCCAGATGATTCTCTATTCCCTTGTCCTTTTGATTCCTCGCGCCATATGGCCCGGGAAGCCTATGCCACAAGTCTACGACATAGTCAACGTCACCTACGGCAACCAGGCGGTGCTCAACGGGGTGGCCTATCCAAACCTTGGCGAGTACTACGTCGAGTTCGGCGCCATAGGCATCATCGTGTGCATGTTCGTCCTGGGCTTGCTATGCCGCTACGCCAGGAATCTCTATGTCAAAAGGCAGGGGCTCTCGCTCTCTCTCGTGTTTTATTCGCTCATTTACGGCGCGCTGTTCCAGATTATCATCCGTGGCTACATGCCCCAGAACTTCACCATGATGCTCTTCCTTCTGACACCCGTTGCTCTTATCGCTTACATCAACAAGCGCTCTTCCCGGACATTGGATCGCTAAATGTTTTCAGGTTTGCTCGATAAATACCGCAGCATGCCGCTGCCTGCGAAGGCAGGCGTGTGGTTCACGCTCTGCTCCATCATTCAGAGGGGCATATCGGTCATCTCGATGCCCATCTTCACGCGTCTGCTCACGACGGATGCCTACGGCACGTATAGCCTCTACACCTCCTGGTATATGCTCTTCTCACTGGTGGTTACGCTTAACCTGGCCTCTGAGGTTTTCAACAAGGGATTGACCGACCATTCCGAGGAACGGCCGGAATACACGACGAGCCAGGCGGCGCTCATCACCGTTCTCGTCGGGGCGTTCTTTGTGCTTTATCTCGTGTTCAGAGGTCCAATCAATGCGCTGACGGGCATGGGGACGCTGTTGACCTGCCTGATGTTCCTAGACATTTACTCCTCTGTCGTCCTCAGCCTTTGGTTTGCCAGGAAGCGATTTGACTACGCTTACAAGCAGCTCATCGATGCCACTCTGTTCATCTCGGTCGCGAGTGTGCTCCTGGGCGTCGCTTGTGTTTGGGCGGCTCCCGATGATTGGAAAGTTGTCGCCAGGGTCGCGTCGAACATCGCGCCCTCGGCCGTTCTGGCCATTGCGGTGTGGGTCCTGTTCCTCCGTGATTCGAGAGAGTTCTTCGAGCGAGAATGGTGGGGACAGTCGATTCGACTTGGAATCCCCTTGGTTCCTCACTATGCCTCGCAGGTGCTGCTTAACCAGGCAGACAAGGTCATGATCAGCTGGTTTCTCGACAACACGCGCGTTGCGATTTACGGTGTGGCACACTCTGCTGGCCTTCTTCTCGTTATGGTGAACAACGGCATCAACTCGTCGTTCGTGCCGTGGCTCTACGGAAACCTCCGCAAAGGTGATTGCGTCAAAGTGCCTGGGGTCACTAACGTCCTCTCACTTCTGGTGACCCTGCTCGTCTTCCTCATCATGCTCTTCGCGCCAGAGTGCGTGGCGCTCTTGGCGACGGCTGATTACCAGGAGGCGATTTGGTGCATCCCGCCTATTGCCACGGGCGTGGTGTTCTCGTTCCTTTACACGTTGTTCGTCAACGTGGAGATTTATTATGGCCGCGCCGGATATGTTGCCATCGCATCCATCCTCTCGGCCGTTCTCAATATTGTGCTTAACCTCATTGCGATTCCTCTGTTCGGCTATATCGCCTCAGCGTACGTGACCGCTGCCTGTTATTTGGCGACTGCTGCGCTCCATTTCGTCTTTGCGAAAAGGACTTTGAGGGACGCGGGGGTCAAATTCTCAGTGTTTGACGCGAAGTTTCTCGCCTTTTGCTGCGTGCTCACTACGGCGTGCGCCGCGCTCTCTCTATTTCTTTATAACCTCGGCTGGGTCTGCTACCTGTTCATCTGCGCCTATGCAGCTGGGTTGTTCGTGTTTAGGAACAGGTTCCTTGATGTACTCCGGGGTATGAGGCACACCGCCTAGAGTCCTCGCGAAAGGAATAACGCTTGAAAGTCATCGTTGCACATCCACAACAGCAGCATTCGTACCGTCTCGCCACTGCGTTGAAAAAGAAAGGCGAGCTGGGTGCGTATGCGACGACTGTCTATATGAAGCCGGGCAACCTTACGGATCTGGTGTCCAAAATACTGCCTCCTTTTTGGAAAAAGAAAGCGACGGGCAGGCATTGCGACGAGCTCGAGGATTCGGAGGTGCTTCAGTTCGATGAGGCCCGCGGGCTTGCCGTCCTCTTCTGTCACAACATCCCGCTTGCGCGCTCTCACTACGATTCGGTGAGGCGAACGACCGAGGACGCCTTCGCGGAGAAGGTCGCCCGCCTCGCCGAACGCGAGGGCGCCGATGCGGTGGTCGGCTACGACGGCTGCTCGGCCGCCCTATTCGAGAGGGTCGGCGAGTTGTCTCCCGAGACGGTGCGCATTGCTGACATGTCTGCCGCAAACGCTCTGTACCTGCAATCGGTTTATGAACGCGACGTGGCTTTGAGACCCGAGTATTCCGCTAGTCTGAGAGGGTGGAACCGCATCTGGGATCCTGTCGATGTAGCCCGCACGAAACGAGAGCTTGCTTCGACCGACGCATTCCTGTGCGGTTCCTCGTTTGTGGTCAACAGTTTGGCCTACTCCGGCGTTTCTGGCGACATTTGTGAGATATGCCATTACGGGGTGGACACGCGTGCTTTCCCGTATAGGGAACGGTTGCCGAAAGGCGAAGATGAGTCGCTGACGTTTGTCTATCTGGGCCAGGTGAGCGAGCATAAGGGCATCGCATGGCTTTTCGAGGCATTCTCGGGCATCGAACCGATGCGAGCTCGGCTGGTTTGCATAGGTGCCGTCAATCTTCCCGATTCCATCACCTCAAAACTGCCCTCGAACATCGAGCTTCGGGGTATGGTCCAGCATGACGAGGTCTCGGAATTGCTTCTCTCAGCCGATGCTATGCTGTTCCCTTCGCTTGGCGACGGGTTCCCCCTTTCCATCATGGAGGGCTTCGCCTCCGGCCTTCCCGTTGTGTGCACAGAGAACACAGGGGCCGCTGATTGCGTCGTGGAGGGGGAGAACGGCTTCGTTGTGCCAGTTCAGGACGCGGATGCCTTGCGGGACCGCATTGAGTGGTTTCTTGCCAACAAGGCCGAGATACCCCGCATGGCCAAGGCAGCGAGGGATGGCGTGGCGTCGTACACCTGGGACGCCTATTACGAGAGCGCGGCGAATGCCGTCGAAAAGCTGTTTGAGAAGGTTCGAAATGAGCGAAAACGATAAGACGACTGTCTACCTTCTGGGTGACTCCATAACGCAGGGTCTTGGGAGCAAGAAAGTTAATTTCACGGGCAAGTTGGCTGGCCTGCTCGGCGAGGGCTACGAGATCATTAACCTTGCCTACACGGGGACGACCATCGACTATGCCCTTGGCCTGCTCGATGAAGGAAAAATAGCGCTGGGGGGTCACTCCTTGTGCGTCGTGCTCTACGGCAACGTGGACGCGCAGATACGGCCGAACCGGAAGGGCAAAGTGTTTCCTCACATACCAAAGCGCTTCCAGGGCGGCGGCATGCTGATGCCAAGGCCCTTTTACTCGCGAGCCTGGACCAAACGGGCTGGACAGCATGTTGACAATGCGGCTAGGAAGTTCTTCAGCGCGCTCATCAAAGTGGTGGATGGTACCGAACAGTGGGTCTCCCTAGATTCATTTAACGAGCAGTACGGGCGTCTCCTTGATCGACTTAATTGTATGGGGGTGGATTCAATCACCTGCTCTTGCGTTTACATTGATGAAAAACTATTCCCTGGTTCACCTGCAGAGTACTTGGCATTCAACAAAGTAATTCGAGCAAATGCCAAAAGTCGCGGAATGGCATATATCGACATGTGGTCTTTGTTTGAAACTGAAGTAAATGTCAACGGTTGGGATAATTCGTACAACAAAGACCACTTTCATCCGAATGGAAATGGCTACGTTCTGATGGCGAAGGCGATAGCCGAGGTTATTAGTAGAGATGAATACAAAACAGTACTTCAGAAAACAAGAAGGTAACGTCAAGATTCTTTCGCAAATTGATTTAGCCGTCCTCGGCCCCGTCATCTTCTAGCCCTCTGTCTTTCCCTTCAGCTCGTCCATCTCCTCCAGTTTGGACATGTCCAGGTACCTCCTCTTGCCCTACTGTGTACTTAAGCCTCGGCGTCACCAGTATGAGGGCTGAGCTGCCGCCTGGGAAGGTTACGACGACCCTCGTACCCCTGATCTCACGTTTGATGCGATCGATGCCGTTGTTCGTCTAGATTCGGCGCCAGTTCCCCGACGGGATGTGCGTGAAGTCCAAGGGCGTGCCCGTGGTGGTCTACGGGCCCACGCTGGATGCGCCGGAGTTCTTCGGCTCCGAGGTCACGCACGACATGGAGGCCTTCGAGGCTGGCTGCGACGCGATCGTCGCCAACCGCTGGAACGACGAACTCGCGGACGTGGCAGACAAAGTATACACGAGGGATCTGTTTAAGCGGGACTAGGGGAGAGGGTTTCCCGAGCTAGCCGGGTTCACCCTGCAGTAAATTAATCTTTCATGAAAACGTGGACGCATCAGCTAAGGCGATGCGTCCACGTTTCTGTTCTATTGACTCATATAGGACAACTTTTACGATTTAATAATGACGGTTTCAATAGATTGGCCCTCAAGCAGCGCCCCTCCATAGCGAATGATTAAATCGGTGACCAGAATCGCTTTTAGAGAATGCTCCAAGGTGTCAAACTCGGTCTGCTTGCCGTGGCATATTTGATTTCGTAAGGGGTTATGGGCTGCCAAAGCATTATCCATGCTGTTAATAAACGTAATGTCGACAAGGTAATTGATTGCACTATCAAATACCAGCCAGCCATTTTCAGAGGTAACCAGCATCAAAAGGACCTTGTCTTTAATATTTCTCAGTTTTCTACGCTTTCCTTCCGAATACAAAGTAGCTACTCGGTGCTGTTTGGCATATATATCGAAAGCTTTTTCCTGTTCTTCATCAAGCGCCTTGCCATCAGGCGCATACTTTTCTATCAGGCCTTCAAATATATTCATGAGCAATGAAACGCAACCTTCGTAGTCTTGCTTCCGATGTCGCTCCAAAGCGCTGACGAGTAGCCGCATTTCCCCTTCTGAGATTTCTTCATGGCTTTCCCATATCGCTTTGGTTTCATTTAGCCACTGTTCATCAAGGCGCTCAAATGCGATCTGGTCAACGCACGACTTCAGGACCTCATCAGGCGCATCATCCGGTAAAGAATCAATTTGATCGCACGCTTTTGAATTATCGACGAGATACATTGGCCACTGAGTCTTAGTAAGAACAGACAACCTGTTAAGTTTAATGGCGATAGGCTTAAAGGCGTTGACAGTCCCGTTTAATTCAATTTTCTCAGTCGCGGCTTTTACGACCTTTGCGACATGCTGCATTGCAGCATGAACCGACCGGAGAGCAGCGCTATAGTCAATCTGGTTATATAGCGGTGCCATTGAGTTGTCCAGAGCTCTACTGACACGTTCCACATGCTTGCGTTGCAGCTCAATTGCTGCACCATTATCCAGGGTGGATTGTAGCCGAGCTATGTTACGAGCTTGATTACTGGCAGTTTTCATAGCCGCCTCTTTTCGAGGTGATGTTTCTTTCCGAGATATATCCGATCCGAGTTGAGTCCCCAATTTTGACAATTCGAATTGCTGACAACCTTCCTTATCCGATCGGGGGTCAGTTTTCGGAATAGCAGTGTCATGGGACTTAGGATGAGATGTCATACGTTGCCCTTTTCCTCTAAGAACATCAATATCGAGACAAACTGTTGACGTCGATATAATTTAGCTAATTATATCGGCCTGGATTGACCAACCCCGGCCGTCCGGATGCCGAAACCGGGCGAGGTCGTGTACGGCCTGTCGATGAAGTCCAACTCTGACAACTTCCGCGTGAGCTCTATTCAGGACGTCATGAAGCGCGTGAATGCAAAGCTTAAGTTATATGGGCAATACGATGGCCTCATCATCTACAGCGACAGAATTAGTTTGGCATAAATAATTGAACCCTCACGCTTTTCATGAAGCTGAACGACAAGTTTTACTTAGTATATAGAGCTAACTAAAACCTGGATATTAAGGAGCGCTTTCATGAATCATTCGAGCGAGATAATTTCAAGCCCAGTGTACGTTGCTCCTTCCTGGCGCTGGAATGAAGTACCGAAGTTTTCTTTTTCGAACTGCAGCCTAGTTTCTTATATGCCGAATACCGACTGCAGATTTCCCGTCAGCAAAATCAGAGATTCTCTTGACTCGTCAACAATTGAATGTCTGATTTCATTGGGACGTATGCAGGGGTCATTTGAACGCATTGCCGCATGCTGGTCAGATTATGCGACCGCACGCACGGATCTCTTAATGAGATGTGATTTATCACGCGATGAGGCCATTAAAGTGAGATATAACGCCAACTGCACTGATTATATGCGCGTCTGTGTTTACTACGCCCACGGCTTTATATCCAAAGCCCTTCGTTTTTCAGCGGTGGTAAAAGAATGCACCACCAGTATTAGCAGACTGAGCAGCACTCTGGCTAATGAGGTCCATTCATCTGATTGGGTTAAGCTAAAAGAGATCCTCGAAGCTGAGCCATTTGTAGTTCTGCTTTCGGCAATACGCAATGCAAGCGAACATAACGACGGCTACATAAGTCCCGTCAACTATTCCTCACAGGATCAAACATTTGGACTTGCGATTAATCTTGAATCTGGAATTGTTAGTGACAGGAACAACATATCGATGTTTCGTCGCACTTCAATTAATCTAGATGGAAGAACCATGCTCGACTGGTTAGATTCATTCTGCCAAGAGCGATATCAACAAGGAAAGATGCCCTTCTTGTCTTTTGCATCCTTCTATCAGACCGTTTCTAACTATGTAGCCGTTGAGGGTCTAGCATTTCTGGATACCTTTTGCGCTCTGTGCCGAGAGCAGACAACCAAGGTTTTTAATTTATTAGATCTAATAGACGATAATCATTCAATTGGATTATTTGTTGATATCGCAAGAGGCGCGAATCCCAATGAAAGACCATTCAATTGGTATATGTCTGATAGGTTGTATCCATTAATGAACGCCGCGCGGTTTGATGAACTTTGTGACTCACTTGCTGATTTATTTTATGACAGCATAGACGCTCAAACTAAGTCAGTTAAACCACAATGAATTAGTCAATGGAGAACACAGAAGCGCAGGGTATATTAAAGCTGAAAAGGTTTGAGCTCATGAGGACAGCCAGGTGAGGTTTTGCGATTATTCTTTTGGAATTTAGCTCGCAAGAGTCTTTCGGATCTTGTTCAAATTGCCGTTCAACTGTATGACGTTGATGTAGCGGCTTTTGCGGAGGCTGATCAAACGGACTTTCAGCGATTGACCGAACTGCTTGGCGGCCGATATCGAACAGTGGAAACAATTGATGGCAGGACGAAAACGAAGTTGCTCGTCAAGTCTTCAATTTGCTCTCTGCATGCCTTTGAGGTAGTAAAAAACCTGACGTGTACATTAATTCTTGACGGCGTCCCCGTGAACACCTCAGTTGTTCATCTACCAGACAAGCGCAATGATCCTCAGGGTGATCGTCGCGTAAGGAAAATAAGAAAACTCGTTAGCGAGCTAAATACTACAAAGAGGTCATGCCCTGGCAGTTTCAATATGCTGATAGGCGATTTCAATTGCAATCCATTTGACCCTGAAATGGTAAAACTCGATTCCTTAAATTCGACCTTTTTCAAAGAGGTTGCAAAGAGACTGAAAGAAAGAGAGAGCGATGGGTCGTCGTATCCAGTGATGTATAACCCCGCTCTTGAATTTCTATCAGAGTCCAATTCTAATCTGGGATCATTTTATTTGGGTTCCGGTGACCGCACCTATTATTGGCATTCGCTCGATCAAATCGTTGTAGATTGGCAGTTGGCGGACTGCATTACAGACTGCAGCTATCTTCGCCAAATTGGTGATACTAAACTTGTTGTTAATTCAAGGCCGTGCTCAAAGTACAGTGACCATTTACCACTATTGGTAACTATGGAAATGGGGAAGTGTCATAGTGTGTAACAAAAATTTCTGGATGGACATTATTGATCAGCCTTTGGAAAAATCCGCCGAGAACGTTGAATCGATCATGCAGGGGCAGTGTGAAGATGTGAGGTCTGCATCTCGTGATTTGATTGATGCTCGCTTTGTCAAACTTGCCTTTACCACCAAGAAAACCACCAACATGTGGACGTCTCAAGAAATAAAGCAGCAGTTTACAGGTCCAAAACTAGTAAAAGTTGAGGAAACTGCCTTGGACCGTACGGATGCGAACGACTCCTATTCACCATCTGATTATGCTTTTGATCTTTTTACGAGCGAGTATAAATTTAGAGTGTTGACAATGAGATTAGGCGCCGTCTATCCAATTGATTTAATCTTGGATGACGACATCTTCTGCCAAACCTGGGATTTATACGCCGAGGAAATTCAAGTTTCGAAGAAAAATAATCTCATTGCTGTTCACAATGACGATGAGCTCAAAGATTGTCTGGAAATTATTATTTCTAGGAATGAGAAAATGAAGTTTGTCGTTCGTAAAATGATCGAAACGGAAAAAGCATTACGCGCGGAAAGCCTGTCATGAAAAACGCTAGCACACTACTACCTAGAGATTCATTCAGTCTCCAGCTCATAATAGAAGAAGGCATATTCCTCGGACGTTTGCTGGACCAGCATGATCGTTTTCCCGACAATTCTTCATGTCTCATACTTACGGCATTACCTTTTTTAACAATTGCAGAGCACGATGCAATTCCCTTTCTTAATAGAAAGTTGGGGCTTGGTCTACCTACAGAAGATGCGCGATTAACTTCTATAAGGCATATGACTAAGTCTCTAGACTCTAAGCATTTTGATTTTGAAGCCTATTCTTGCCAAGCAAATAAAGTGATTGAACACCTCAACAAGCAGTTTTACCTCTCTAACAAAAAGACGGGCTCTTGGATCGATTGGGGGAGAACTAACGTTGGGATATCTTATTACGAAGATGCTCCCATTTATGCAAACTACTCGTCTACTCACCTGTTTACACAGGATAAACCTAGCCTATTAGGCACACACGAACATAATTATGAAGACCAAATTGGGTTTTCGGCAGGGGAATCCGGGAGAGTCCTTTTGGAAATCGCAAAGAGCTATTTTCCGACACCGGAGATGTATCAAACCCGTCGGTTTCACGTAAAAGCAAATGACTGGAAGTATGGAAAATTGACTTTATTCCTAGAAAAGCTGGGCATCCATGACGATTCAATTTTCTTTTTCTTCTCTGAACTCCTTATGCTACTAAGCTCGGTATGCGCACTGAGATCCGCGGGTTTTTTCAACGATGCGGCATTGCTGAAGTATTCCTCTCTAACACTTGATCACGCCTGGAGAGCCATTGAGTGCTTCTCTGGCTACCATCGCAAAATGACAAACGAAGAGAAAATCCCAGCCACCTTTCTAAACTCGGTCGGTGGACTACTGAATCGAGAAGACAAGAGGTTCATCAAGAAGGCTCATCCCCTGCGTAACGCAATGATGCACTACGACTTTACCGATAAAATAGTCCCCATTGAGGTGGATGGATCTGATCCCTGGACCGTGATGAACATAGCCTCCGAAACAGTAGCCAAGATGTCTGTCTACGAATATGGTTGCGAACTGTTTAGAGTGCGAGACAAATTGATTGAATCAATTTCTCACCTAATCTCATTTCCGGCCTTTAATCCGGCTAAAAGTCCATTTGGATGGCGAGGATAATGGTTCCTTTGTTTTGAACTTTGCGGATAGATATACGTGTCTCTGGCTGAAGCGGCAGTTTTCACATAGCGCTTAATGTCGGAACCCAGCACCGACAGCTTCTGAGCCAGCATAATCAATTGCTCCTTAAAGTTCATGATTGCCATGGCGAGCCCGCGTTGGAGTGCGAACAATGTTGGGCGCAAACTCCTTTCACCGATTGACAAAACGATTTACACCTAATTTCAGGCGTTGCCTGTGGCATTTTTCCAAGCACACCGTCCGATCTCGATACACTAATAACTGCTGCTACCGGGTATTTTTCTGGAGCAACTTCCATTGGCTCTTGCGAAGATCGGAGCGGTTATGTTTGCTGCCGCGTTCCACACTAGCCGTCACTACATCCTGTTTACTGCCATGGCCTGCCTATGTGTTTTGCTGGGCGGGCCTTCTTGTGCCGCGGGCGCGGACAGCCTGTTTATTGCGGGCTCCACGTACTACGAGCCGGGTGTTTCGGGCCCCGGCTGGGCTTGGACCGATGCCGACCATCTGGAGCTAACCGGTTATGCGGGTGATGCCATTGGCGCCGATGGCAACCTGGTGGTGTCGCTTGTGGGGCAAAGCTCCGTGGTCGAGACGCACGCGGCCGATGCGGACATTTCCATGAGCGGCATGGAGGTGTGGGGAGACCTTACGCTTTGCGGTTCTGGCTCGCTCACGGCGACGGGTTCGCAATGCGGGATCCATGTGTCCCAGGCGCTGGTGGTGGACGGCTGCACGGTCGAAGTCCGGGCCGATGGGGCAGGTGTTCTTGACCAGACTGTTGCCGGCGTTGCCGCGGGCAGCTTGACAGTACGTGGCAGAGGGCGCGTTGTTGCCGCGGGCGCGGGTTCCGAAACTGGCTTGCGCTTTTATGGCGTGCGCTTGCTCGACGAGGGATTTGGGGCAGACGCTGCGAGCGAGACCCTTGCCGTGGATGCGTCCTGGCTGGATGCAACAGGTACGGATGCCGGCGTTGCGTGCGATCGCGGGTCGCTCGTGGCCGCGCACTTTGTGACGCCTGCGGGCGGGGCCTTTGGTGCTGCCAGCGTGGTAGATGCTGGCGGAGCCGTGGCACCGCACGTGGTGATTGAGCCTGAGGGTGCCGTTGGCCCGGCGGGGGAGACCGTTACGCCCGGCGGCGAGGTGCCGGGGGATGGCACAGGCGAGACTACTGGAGGCGCTGACCCTGCCGCAGGGCAGCCCGGTACGGGACCGGCGACGGATCCTGCGGTGAAACCCGCAGCTACGTCGCTCAAGAAAACGGTCACCAAGACAACAGTCAGCAAGACGACCAAGCCCAAATCCACTATGGCAACAACACCGGCGCTTCCCAAGACCGGCGACGGTTACTGGATAGCTGCCTCCTTAACGCTATTCCTGCTGGGGACAGTGCTTCTGAGCGCCGTATTTCGCTGCTGATGCGGTGCGACGCACTTGGCTGCGATACAAGAGCACTGTGGGAGCTTTAAGGGCAACGCTTTCGGCAAGGGAGCGTTGCCCCTTTTCATGTATGCAATGTCTAACGTGCAGCCATATGCGTTTCCGCAACAAGGACTATGTTTCGTCGCTGCCCACTGACGTTTTACTGTTGAAAGGCATATATCCCATGATTTCGACTACCAACATATCCACTGCCGCCTCCCGCGTGCTGGCTCAATACGACGTTAGCGAAGCATATTTATTTGGCTCGTTTGCCCGAGGCGAGCAGACGCCTGATAGCGATATTGACATGCGCCTAGCCTGCGGCAACACCATGACGTTCGGCACGCTTTACGAACTCTCCTATAAGCTCGAGATGGAACTTGGGCGAAAGGTCGATGTCGTCACCAACCCGCCAGAGCGCATGCGCCCGGCTTTCCGCAAAAGCATCGAGCAGGATGAGGTGCGTGTCTATGAAGCGGAGTAAGCAGGACGAGGAGCTTGCGAATACCAGCCCGCGGCCTTTCCCTTCCAAAGAACCCAACTCGGTGACCCTCCAGGCCATTCACGAAGGTGATGCGCTCTTAGCGACGGGGGAGTCCGGTTGCTTCGACAACGGCGCCGATCTTATCGATGCAGCTCTAAAAGCTCCTGAAGTGTGAGAGAGTTTAACCAGCGAAGAGACGGTCGTCTTGGAGGTGCCAGATCGGCGAGGTACGTACCTCGCCATTTTTGTACGATTTGAATCAAATGTCTAAGCATTTGAACCTGCATATCGACGAGGTCGGCAATGCGGATAAGCCTTTTCTGCCTAACGGCAGGCCTAATTCGCGATATCCTACATGTGTTATACTTGAGCCATAAATTCTGTTTCAAGTATTCGAAAGGCTTGAGATGAAGTTGTTAAAGGTTTGCTTCGACCATCTCATGATGTTCGAAGACGGGTTATTCGATATCGATTTGTTCGCCTCCGACCGGGTGACGGCCTCCGATGAGTCGGCCTTCGAGCTGGCCGACCACCTCTACGTGAATAGCGTCGTCGCGCTGGCGGGCATTAACGCTACGGGCAAGACGACAGCACTGAACCTGCTGGAACTCGCCTGCCGCATCGTCGACGGCTCGCCAGCGCGCGGCGGCGGACTCCCCTCGACGTTTCCTGCCGCGTTTGACGGCCCGTCCAAGCTCAAGTGCGTCATATGGCACGCAGATCGTCTTTACTTGCTCGAGTCGGTGCTGCAGACTGTCGAAGGAGGCGACGACGGTCCCGAGCTGTCGTTCTCCGATGAGGTGATTTCTTCGCTGCCGGCCAAGGCCCTCAAGCGCTCGACCTTGGCATCCTGGGCCGAAATCGAGAAACTCGCGTCCCCGCTGTGCGACCGTGCTCAGATGCCGGACTCTTGGGCGGCGCTTACGCCGCCTGACGTTTCCGTCGCAGCCGCTGTGCTCGCCAAGGACTTCGGCCATCGCATCCGAGCGACGGCATTGCGCGACGGTGGCTTCCGCCTCACTGAGCAATTCAACGGTCTCGATGACGTGCTTCGTGTTTTCGACTCTGGCATCGAGCACCTCGAGGTCCGGGACTCCGGTCGCGCCTTCGTACTGACGTTTACAGGTCGCGAGCCCATCACGATCTCCGAGCGGGGGCTCACCGAAGTGCTCTCCTCCGGCACTGTACGTGGCCTAGGGCTGGTGCAGCGCGCGATGAGGGCCCTGCGCTCCGGCGGCTACCTTTTAGTCGACGAGGTGGAGAACCACCTTAACCGCCAACTGGTTAACGTCGTGCTTGATCTGTTTGCCGCCCGCGGGACCAACCCCAACGGCGCGACGCTGGTTTTCACGACTCACTACCCGCAACTCCTCGATCACGTGCACCGCAAGGACAACGTGTTCTTTCTCGCCCGACGCGACTGCGGTGCGCGCGTGGTGAAGTACTCCGACCGTGTGAAGCGCATTGAGAACAAGAAGTCGGAGGTATTCGCCTCGAACTTTGTGAAGGGGACCGCTCCGCGCTACGCCGACGTGCGCGCGCTTAAGGAGCTCGTCGCAGGGGAGGTGTCCGGTGAGCAGCGATAACGGTTTTCGCTTTGCGGGATATCATCCGATCATCTCCTGCGAGGGAACAGCGGAACAGGTTGCCGTGGAGATACTGCTCGAAGCGGGCGCACTCGTCTTTCCAGAGTCCGACGTCGTTGCCGTCACCCGCTTGCGCAAGTCCCCAGATATCCAAGACAAGTTCCTCAACTACGACTATGACTGGCCAGTCTGCGTCGTCAGGGTGCTGGACTCGAGGAAGGAGCGCTTCAAGCTCGGCAACCTGTACGCCGACCGCTTCCCGGTGGTTAGCTACGTGACCCATCCCGAGATAGAGGTGCTGGCCATTATTCGAGAGGGCGCATGGAGACGCTGGCACGGCGGACGTATGAAACCGAGCGACTTCTGCAAACAGGAGCTCGACATGCGCGAGGTGAAGAGAGAAGGCTTCCTAAGAGATTATTGGGATGCCGATTCGCTTACGGCCGCCGCCAGGGAATACCGGCGTCTTTCGAAAATCCCCAAGGGCGAGTTGTGCCTGGCAGACCTCATCCGGTAAAGGCTTGCAGCCACCGCAATACCCATAACGCTTCCCAAGACTACCGGCTACCGCTTGATTGCCCTTTTCTCGGTGCTTTTCTTGCCATGCACACCACATCCATAACGCCCATTTCCGGAAGTGCGGGGAAAATCGGAACCAGCCGAGCACAAATCAAATTTTGGCGTCAAAACCGCAGGTCGCGAAAGGGTATAACCGGGGTCTGGTTGGCAGAACTCGGTCTTTCTCCGCACTTCCAAACTCGGAGAGTCTTAGAAGCCAGTATTGAATATCGGCAGCCACTTGCCGAAAATCCATTTGAGGGAATCCGCATCGTCGATATCATTCGAGAGGGGATGACGGACGATGACCCACGCCTACAGTGAGATGTATCTCGAGGATGCAATGAGAACGCTGGGCGAGGCGGTCGATTTTGCTCTCTGTGACCAAGGGCTGACTCCAGCCGAGTTGACGGCGATCCTGTCGAACGCTTTTGAGATGAAACAGTTTGAGCGCGGTATGCCTCGCGTTGTCTGCGGCATGGCGGGCGACGAGCTCGCGCGCGATATTATCGCCCATGCGGGACTGAGTCCCGTCGAATGCAGGGAGACCTATCCGTTCGACCGTTCGCCTCAGTATTGGGCGGGCTGGGTTTTGGCCTATACGCAATGGATGAGCGGCTTGGGCTTTAATGAGCTGCTCGAGGTTGCCCCGCTCGATTGGATCATCGGCTCGTATCATCCGCTCCACGAGGCCTCCGAAGACAAGTTCGCCCAGATTGTCATCGATAAATGGAACAAAGCCCAGGCAGACAAAAAGGGCCTCAAAGCGGCACGAAAGGCGGCCGGCCTAACGCAAAAACAGCTCGCAGCCCAATCGGGGGTTAAGCTTCGCGCCATACAACTCTACGAGCAGAACCAACTCGACCTACGCCGCGCCTCTGTTTCCTCGGCATTGGCGCTTGCAGACACCCTAAACTGCACCATCGAAGACCTCGTCTGGCAGCCGGTTGCCCTGGAGTACGACTCGCAGGCATTTTCGTCTGTAAAGCTATAGAGGAGTCAGACATGCCTTGGAGCTATGTTCAACAAGATGACGGCGCTGATTGCGTTGCTCAAGAAGATCAATCAACTGCGCACGTGGCAAATTCAGCATCACCGATTTTGCTCGACGGCGCCACGTCAATCGACGAAGCTATTCGGCTGACCATTGAGGGCATGCCCAACGCGCTCAGGCTCTTGGAGAACTCATGATGGCGGCTATGCAGCGGAGCGCTCATCCGTTCGCGCCGCTCGTGCTCGATGATGCCGGTTCGCTCGAGGCCATGGCCGCGGCCGTGATGCGTCTGCACAGCACGTTGATGACGGTCGGGCGCTGCTATACGACCGACGCTACAGGCGACCGGGCCGCGCTTGAGCTCGGACGCGTTGAGTCCGTGCTTGCAGGTGCATTCTGTACGATATTCGGCCAATCGCCGGCCGAACGCTTCGCAGACATCTTTGACCAGGTCACTTATGTTGCCGAGCACATGGTCAAGGACCACATCTTTGAGGACGGCAACAAACGAACCAGCCTTGTCTTTGCGTTGTCCGTCTTAAGGTTCGCCGGCACCCCGGTCGTACTGTCCGACAGCCCCGAGCCCAAAGACAACCAGTACTACGCCTGGATCCAGGACCTCGTTTCTAGTCGCCGCACGAACAGCGAGCTAGCCGAAGAGCTGCGCCACAGTTGCGTTGCGGGCACGGGCGACCCGTCGCACGTATAGAATCTGAGCATCCGCACGCCAGATACTGAATGGATTGGAAACCACATGGAAATCCCCAGCACCCTGTGCAGCAATGTGTACGAGTTTGCGTTTTGCCCCGAGCCTTGTTACGACCGCCTGGTCGACCTCGCTGATCCCGAGGACTGGGGTCCTAGCAACCGCATCCTCAAGAACTACCTGTCGTTTTCGTTTAGCCGCGCGGTGTTTCTGACCGAACGCGACGTGGACCAGACCGCGCCGTCCAACCTGCCGCTGGTGTTCGACGACGACAGCTGCCTGTTTAACACCGGCCTGCACACACGCCGTTACGAGACCATCTACGGCCTGTTTGAGCCCAACACCAAGCCCGACGCACGCCAGCGCTGGTTTTTGAAGGGCTTCTTTAAGGAGAGCGACCCCATGCTGGTCTCGTTTGAGTACCTGCCGTGCCGCGTGCGCTTTGCCGAGGACCCCTCCGAGCTGGTCTTTGACTACCGCCTGCCCATTCGCTCCAACATCGACCACATTCTGGGCGATGAGGAGAACCTCACGCGCATCCCCGCCAGCCTGATGGGGGAGGACAACTCGCTGCTGCTGCGCCGCGCTTTTGAGGGCGCCGTCGTCGAGGCCGCTCGCCGCGCCGCCGCCAACTACACGCTCGCGGTGCCGCAGTTCTACGCCGGTCGGATCCAGCTGCTGCTGCCGTTGTGCCTGACCGGCGACAAGCCCGAGCTGGCGCTGACCATCCAGCGCGAGGACGGCTTCTACGCCGCGCGCACCTGTCTCACACTCGACATGGCCTACAACAACGCGCGACTTATCTGCCGTCCCGAGACGTCGTGGATCAAGCGATAAATGGTGGTTTAGCTGGGGGTTTGTCGGCTGCCCTGATTGCTGTGGCGCGGTTTGCGCCCGCGAATTTAAAATCGGCGGCAAAAAGTTCTTGGTAAACCACGCGTGGCTATGATAGTATCTCTTTTGCCGAAAGGCGACGGGCGATTGGCTCAGGGGTAGAGCATATCCTTCACACGGATGGGGTCACAAGTTCGAATCTTGTATCGCCCACCATCTAAAGCACAGGTCAGAGGTATTAATCCTCTGGCCTTTTTTCATTTTGACAGCAAGGGTGACACCAAAAATAAATCTTAGTTGTCTAAGGCGCTATTTTTTTCGCACCCTTTTTACTGACGCCATTGCCCGTTTTGTATAAAACGCATGCGTATTTTCATTGAATTCCCCCTGTGATCCGAGCACAAATGTGGAGACAGGGACCATATGCCCAGAGCGCCTTCCAGCGGATATCTATCACACGACGGTTTTCCGGCGGAATTCGTCAAGCTTTTGATTTGCTTCCGGTACTTACCCGCATGATGCCCCGGTAGATAATCGGCCATGATCACAATCCGCATGACCTACGGTCGATACCAGGGGAGGCGCAAATGGACGAAATCGTCTGCGCAAACACCGCATTTCGCTACTGGCGCTGCCCACCGCAGGTGCGCGACCTCTACCCACGACTGCCCAACTCCGAAGACGGCTGGCGAGCCCTAGCCCAAGCCCCTTTCGTAACCGACGTCCTCAAGACCCCGATTATTACCACGACGGAGCCCGGTGGCGTTAACTACCATTCGGGATTACGGACAACAATCCACTGTGATGATGCTTCTGGGGTGGACAGCACGCTAGAAACCGCGATGAGCCTTAGGGTTACCAATCCACTTGCGACGCTATTTACCATGGCGCGCTTTGTGTCACCAACCGATCTTGTCCTTGCCATGTACGAATTCTGCGGATGGTTCTCAGTCTTTGAGCCCACCGCCGCAGCAGAAGCGGAACTAGACAAAGCTGAAGACGCTGCCGAGAATGCAGCCATCGAATCCCTCTTTGACCACGACGAAAGCCAAGAAGAATCACAATGGAAACGCATTTATGCTCGCATAAAAGTCAAGGAACAGGTAAATACGAAGGGGCCCAACGGACAAAAGAAAACGAATGAGGTCACAAAGCTAAAGGGCACTTCGCTCTGGATGAGGAAGCCGCTCATCGAATTACATGAGCTTCATGAGTACGCCAATTAAGATGAAAAAACGAAAGTGGGGTACGAAGTTTTACAACGCCGCGCAGCTGGTGACGGGTATAGCCGCTTCTCCGCTCGAAGTTGCAGGAATTTTATTGCTATCGATTCCTCGCTCTCGCGGCGGTGCCGGCTTTAGAAACGTTTACGTCAACGACTTTACGCCGCTTAGCCCATCGGCGCAGAGCATTGCAGGGCAAAAAGTCTGCTATGGGGACATCGTGATCGTGAACCCGATCATAATGAAGGCGGGCATCGTGGAGCTTCAGGGAGAGGTTGTCCATGGTTCTGGCGCCGTGCTCGACCACGATGCCAAACGCATGACAGCGCTGCAAAGCATGGGATATGACGTTTTTCTGGTTACGCACGACATACTCAATGATGCTGAGCAGCTTGATGCGATCGTGCAAAGTCTTTGCTCGCGCTTGGGTTTGCGCTATAGGTGCAAAACAAAGGCTCAAAGGGCTGCGGAAACGGAGCTTCGGGCCAACGTCCTGTGTAATTGGCTGGAAATTGGTCGTTAAATGGGTGCCCTGCTCACTTCCGGGCGCCCTCGGTCGACTGCGCGCGATGCCGCCGCCGAAAGTTTTTCCGAAATTGTCCTTGCATCGGCGGGGGAGTTCCCGTATAGTACTTCTTTGCACGGGGGCGTAGCTCAGCTGGGAGAGCGCTTGACTGGCAGTCAAGAGGTCAGGGGTTCGATCCCCCTCGTCTCCACCCGAGCATTGAATGAGGCTCCAACGCAAGTTGGGGCCTTTTTTCATATAGGCACACAAGGTCAAAGGCGGCACCATGATCCTCCTGGTCGACAAGATCGAAAAAAGCTTCGGCGCGCGCGTCCTCTTTAGCGGCGCGTCCTTCCAGATCAACCCCGGCGAGCGCTTCGCGCTCGTGGGTCCCAACGGCGCCGGCAAAACCACCATGCTCAAAATCATCATGGGCATCGACAGCCCCGACGCCGGCCAGGTCCAGTACGCAAAGGACTGCCAGGTGGGCTACCTAGAGCAGGAAACCAACCTGGAGCAAAAGGACACCACCATCCTCGCCGAGGTCATGGCCGCCGCTAAAGAAATCCGCCGCATGGGCGAGCGTGCCAACGAACTGCAGGCCCAGATCACCGAGCTATCCGAGCAGGGCAAGGACGTCGACGCGCTCCTTAACGAGTACGGCCAGGTCCAAGACCGCTTTGAGCACCTGGGCGGCTACGAGCTCGAGAGCAACGCCCGCAAGATCCTGTCCGGCCTGGGCTTTAAGGTCATCGACTTTGAGCGCCCGTGTTCTGAGTTCTCGGGCGGCTGGCAGATGCGCATCGCGCTCGCCAAGCTCTTCCTGCGCCATCCCGACTTGCTGCTTCTGGACGAGCCCACCAACCACCTGGACCTCGAAAGCGTCCAATGGCTGCGCGGCTTTATCGCCAACTACGACGGCGCCGTCCTCATCGTCAGTCACGACCGCGCCTTCATGGACGCCTGCGTCGACCACGTTGCCGCGCTCGAGAACCGCCGCGTAACCACCTACACCGGCAACTACAGCAGCTATCTCAAGCAGCGCGAGGACAACCTGGAGCAGATGCGCGCCAAGCGCGCCGCCCAGGAGCGCGATATCGCCCACATGCAGGTCTTCGTCGACAAGTTCCGCTACAAGCCCACCAAGGCCGCCCAGGCCCAGGAGCGCATCCGCAAGATCGAACAGATCAAAAAGGAGCTCGTCATCCTGCCCGAGGGCCACAAGCACATCGACTTTAAGTTCCCCGACCCGCCGCGCTCCGGCGACATGGTCGTGGGCCTGGAGGGCGTTTCCAAGTCCTACGGCAACAAACACATCTACAGCGATATCGACCTCAAACTCTACCGCGGCGAGCACGTGGCGCTCGTCGGCCCAAACGGCGCCGGCAAGTCCACCCTCATGAAGATCATTGCCGGTCTGGAGCCCCTCACTACCGGCACGCGCGACCTGGGCACCAACGTGGGTGTGGCCTACTATGCCCAGCACGCGCTTGAAGGCATGACCGAGTCCAACACCGTCCTGCAAGAAATCGACACCGTCACGCCCAAATGGACCGTGCCGCAGCAGCGCAGCCTGCTGGGCGCCTTCCTGTTTAGCGACAACGATTCCATCGAAAAGCAGGTCCGCGTCCTCTCCGGCGGCGAAAAAGCGCGTCTGGCCCTGGCCAAGATGCTCGTGGCGCCCGAGGCGCTCCTGTGCCTGGACGAGCCCACCAACCACCTGGACATCGACTCGGTGGATATGCTCGAGAACGCCCTGCAAAACTTCCCCGGCACCATCGTGCTTATCAGCCACGACGAGCACCTGGTGCGCGCCGTGGCCAACCGCGTGATCGATATCCGCGACGGCAAGGTCACGGTCTACGACGGCGACTACGACTACTACCTCTACAAGCGCGAGGACCTCGCAGCCCGCGCCGCCGCCGAGGCGGCAGGGGAGAGCGTGCCTGCCGCGGCCAAGTCCACCAAAGCCAGCGCCGGCCAGGCCGACACCCCCGCCGCGGCGCCTAAGCCTGCCGAGGGCAAAAAGACCAAGGAGCAAAAGCGCGCCGAGGCCCAGGCCCGCGCCGCGCTCAACAAAAAGCTCAAGGGCGTGCGCAACCAGCTCAAGAAGATCGAGACCGAGCTCGACAAAAAGCGCGCCCGCTATGACGAGCTTATGGAATTGATGGCAAGCGAAGAGCTTTATGCCGATCAGGACAAGTTCAACGCCGCGCTGGGGGAATATAACGGGCTTAAACAAGAGCTGCCCAAGCTCGAGGACGAATGGCTGGAGCTTTCCACCCAGATCGAAGAGGAGACCGCGCGTGAACTCTCGTAAAGCCACCGCCGTGGCGATGAGCATCATCGCCATCGCCTGTCGCATCTGCGGCATCTTTATGAGCGCGATGACCGTGCTGCTGTGCTTTAGCGGCCTCACCGCCAAGCTGCAGATTGTGGGCTTTGTCGTTGAGCTTTCGCGCGCGCTGCCGAGTGCTATCGCCGGCTACGGCGTCATCACATCGCCCTTTGGCGGTGTGTTCCGCCTGGATTACGCCATCGTGGCCGTAATTCTATTTGTGGCAGACTACCTGCTCACGCGCGCCTCGCGCCGCGTCCGCTAGGGGAGCGCCATGTCCAGCAGCTACCTCATGAACCTGCTCGCCAGCGCCGTCGCCGTCATCGTGGGCATCGTGATCCACGAGAGCGCGCACGCCGCCGCTGCCTGGGCGCTCGGCGACAAGACGGCCCGCTCGCGTGGCCGTGTCTCGCTCAACCCGCTCAACCACATCGACCCGTTCGGTACCATCCTCCTGCCGCTGCTCATGCTCGCCGCCGGCGGCCCGGTGTTCGCCTTTGCCAAGCCCGTGCCCGTCTACCTCAACAACCTCAAACATCCCAAGCGCGACGAGGTCCTGGTGAGCGCGGCCGGCCCCGCATCGAACATCGCCCTCGCGTGCCTCGCGGCCGCCCTCATGCACGCAGCGTACGGCAGCCTCTACGCCAGCATGTCCTTTGCCGTGGCGTCCCAAATCATGAACTTCGGCGCCACCTTTATCGTGGTCAACTTTTCGCTCGCGTTCTTTAACCTCATCCCAATTCCGCCGCTCGACGGCTCGTCGATTATCGTCCCGTTCCTCAAGGGAAAGGCGCTCGTCAACTACTATCGCCTGCAGCAATACGCCATGCCCATCCTCATCTTGGTGCTGTACCTGCTGCCCATGTGGACCGGCATCGACGTGATCGGCCGCTATTTCGACGTTACCGTGTATCCGCTGGCTGAGTGGCTGCTCGACTTCGCAATCGCCGGCATCTAGGGTAAACTTACAGGTCGACCATGCAAAACGGTCGCAACATGCACCCAAACCGCGCCGCGAAGGCGCCGTCAAAGGAGGTCGAAAATGTCGTATCGCGTGTCGACGCAGGTCTACAGCGGACCGTTCGACCTGCTGCTGCAGTTGGTAACCCGCCAAAAAGTAGATATCGGCGCCATCTCGATCAGCGAGGTGGCCGAGCAATACCTTGCTGAGGTCGAGCGCATCGAGGCGCTGGACCTGGACGTAGCGAGCGACTTTTTGCTGGTCGCGGCAACCCTTTTGGACATTAAGGCCGCCTCGCTGGTACCCCAAGAGGCCCCGAACAAAACCGTCGACGATGACGAGGACGACGAAGACCTTGAGGAACTCAGCGCACTCGACGGCGACGCCCTGCGCGAGGTCCTGATCCAGCGCCTGATCGCCTACAAGCAGTTCAAGGGCGCGGCGGCGGCCCTTGGCGCGCGCATGCAGGCCGAGAGCCGCATGCATCCACGCGTTGCCGGCCCCGACCCCGAGTTTTTGGGCCTTATGCCCGACTACCTGGCCGGCATTACCCTGCGCGGCCTGGCCGTCATCTGCGCCGACCTGGACGGCAAGCGCCAGACCTTCCTGTTGGAGGCCGAGCACGTGGCACCGCATCGCGTGCCGCTCGACCTGACGGTGGCCTCGGTCGACCGCTTTACCATGGCGCACCAAACCTGCACCTTCCGCGAGCTGTTAGACGGCGACGCCACCACCGAGCAGCTCGTCGTCACCTTCCTGGCCATGCTCGAGCTCGCCAAGCGCGGCTCGCTTACGCTGAGCCAGGACACGATCTTTGGAACCATTCAAATCAACCGCGTCGAGGGCGCCGAGGCCTATGTGCCCGGCGAGGGCCCCGAGCTCACCGAATAGGAGCGGTAACCATGTCAACCCTTTCCACGCTGGAGGCAAACAGCCTCAAAGGCGCCCTCGAGGCGCTGCTGCTGGTGTCGAGCGACCCCGTGAGCGCGCCCGCGCTGGCAAGCGCGCTCGACATCGCCCCCGGCGAGTGCGCATCGCTGTTGGCCGAGCTCAAAGTTGAGTACGAGGAGGCCAACCGCGGCTTTCAGCTGCGCGAGGTCGCCGGCGGCTGGCGCCTGTTTACGCACCCCGCCTACCACGACGTGGTCGAGGCCTACGTGCTGAGCTGGGACACGCAAAAGCTGTCGCAGGCGGCGCTCGAGACCCTGGCCGTGATCGCCTATCACCAGCCCGTCACGCGTGAGGTGGTCAAGGGCATCCGCGGCGTCAACTCCGACGGCGTTATCGCGTCGCTTGTTGACAAGGGCCTGGTGCGCGAGCTCGGCCGCGACCCCGAGCGCGGTCAGGCCATCATCTACGGTACGACCAACGCCTTCTTGGAAAAGTTCGGTCTGCGCTCCACTCGCGACCTGCCCGATCTGAAGCAGTTTGCCCCCGACGAGCAGTCGCGACAGTTTATCCGCGAGCGTCTGAGCGGCCGCAGCATTCAGTCCACGCTCGAGGAGCAGGCCGAGGACCTGGACGAAGAGCGCGAACTGATCGATACCGATGTTGAGGACGCCGATGACGCAGAGCTTCTGCCCACCGGCGATAACTCGGAGGACATGCATGACGAGGACTAACGAAGCAGGGGAGACGCGTACCTCACGCGCCGCGGGCGCTACGGCGCCCAAAGGCGACGCCCAGCCCGTCTATCCGCACACCATGCGCCTGCAGCGCTTTTTGGCGCGCGCAGGCGTGGCGAGTCGCCGCGGCTCGGAGGACCTGATGACCGCCGGTCGCGTGACCGTCAACGGCCAGGTCGCGACCGAACTGGGCACCAAGGTCGATGTGGACCGCGACCATATCGAGGTCGACGGCATGCCCGTCAAGCTCAACCAGGGTGCCGTGTACCTGATGCTTTACAAACCGACTGGCTACCTCACCACCATGAGCGATCCGCAGGAGCGCCCTTGCGTGGCTGATCTGGTGCCGCGCGACCGCTTTCCGGGGCTCTTCCCGGTGGGTCGCCTGGACCGCGACACCACGGGCCTTCTGCTCTTTACCACCGACGGCGACCTTTCGCAGGATCTGCTGCACCCCAGCAAGCACGTCTACAAGACCTATCAGGCACTGGTAGACGGCCGCCTGACCGATCGCGACTTGGAACCGCTGCGTCGCGGCATCGAGCTCGACGACGGCCTGTGCCAGCCGGCGATCTGCCGGGTCATCGGCGCGCGCGAGGCCGAGGCCGTGGCTCCGCAAGGCGTCAAGCCCGGCACCACCGCCGTGGAGGTCATCATCCGCGAGGGACGCAAGAACCAGGTCAAGCGTATGCTAAGCAAGATCCACCACCCGGTGATCCGCCTGCATCGCTGCAACTTTGCCGGCCTGGAGCTCAAGGACGTGGCCAAGGGCTCGTGGCGCGAGCTTACCGAGCGCGAAGTGCATGACCGTGTCGATATATCCCTGATTTGCGATTGCTACCAGAAGTTCATAATCTGTATCTTTCATCGAAGTCTCCTCCTCTT
>OLNF01000459.1_pt1 | contig 35679 bp, 43 predicted proteins | sample 1673061 | NCBI WGS metagenome assembly OLNF01 (sample SAMEA3136751, study PRJEB25190) | human gut metagenome
AGAGCACTTCCTTGGTAAGGAAGGGGTCACGGGTTCAATTCCCGTCATCAGCTTACAAAGCTCCTTGAAGTGATTCAGGGAGCTTTTTTGACTTACAGGAATTGTTTTCTGTAAAGCAAAAATGTTTTTATGAAGATCCGGTAAAGGATATAACGGGGAAAGAAAGGAGAAGATATTTTATGGTAAGAAAAACAAAGGTAGCAGTCGTAGAACATCCGCGTGGAGGAGAAGGCAGTGTGGAATTTCACCACATTGTATCTGAAGAAGAACTGAACGGACACGGTTCCATGTATGCCATGGCAGTACTTCGTCCGCACAGCAGCGTTGGCTGGCATCAGCATGTGGGGAATACAGAACCTTATTTCATTTTAAAGGGGAAAGGGGTATTTGTGGACAATGATGGTACAAGAACAGAGGTAGGGCCTGGAGATGTATGTGTGATCGAAGTGGGACAGAGCCATTCTCTGGAGAATCCAAATGACGAAGAACTGGTATTTATGGCGTTAGTTTACAATGCATAAACAGACATACCGGTACGAGGCAATCAAATATCCGTCTAACGAAGATGTGTTTTTCAATGTCCTGTGGCACAACAGGGATTACACTGCACCTCACTGGCATAACGGGCTTGAGATTCTGTATCTGCTGGAGGGAAGTGAAGACTGTTATCTGGGAGAGGAAGAATGCATCCGGATGAAAAAAGGAGACTTTCTGGTAATTAATTCCCGGGTGGTACACAGTGTTCAGTGTCCACGACAGTGTAAGGAGATGCTGATACAGATCCCTTATCCGATGATGAAACGGTTTATTCCTCAGATCGACGGGCTGGAATTTGTCTGTGAAAAGATTACCGGAAGAAAGCAGCGGATGGATACGTTTATGGTGGAGAGAGCACTGAGTGCTCTTGCAGAACTGCATCCTTTTCGGTCGCCGGAAGAAACTCTGGAGTTCTACAGCCGGATGTATCATCTGCTGGCTGTACTGGTAAAAGACTTCAGTGTATCGGTTACTTCTGATAAGATGGAAATATCAGAAAAATATATGGAACGACTGGGAATGATCACTTCATATGTGAAGGAACATTATACGGAAGAAATTTCGCTGCAGGAGATCGCACGGCTGGTTTCTCTGAATCCGGATTATTTCACGCGATTTTTTAAGAAATATATGGGCATGACATTTCTGGATTATGTGAATTCGGTGAGAATGGAACATGTTGTCAGAGATTTGCAGAGAACAGATCTGAGTGTCCAGAAGCTGCTGGAGATTCATGGTTTCACTAATTATAAATTATTTATGAAAATGTACAAATCCAGGTTTGAGAGTACACCGGGAAAGATGCGAAGATACCGGAAAGAACAGAAGATAGAAGATTAACAGACGAAAGAGATCTGCCGGCAAAGAACCGGAAGATCTCTTTTAAAGTTGCGTTGCATATCAATAATTGATCCGGTGAATCAATTTTGATTTCCTCCGGGAAGATAGGACGGTTGTAGTTGTATGGGGATGTGGTTACTGTGGGGAAACTTTGCTCTGATCGACTTTACGTTGTGGGTAAGTTCGATTATAATGGAAAAAGGTAACTGTTCAGTAACTTCACAGTTACGGAAAAAGATCAAAGGGAAATATGTGGGGAAAGAAAAGGGGAGAAAGAAATCATGAGTGAAATAACAGAACAAAATCAGGATCGGCTGATCATCGTGATTCCGGCATATAACGAGGAAGAAAACATAGAAAATGTAGTAGCACAGTGGCATCCCATCGTGGAAAAAACAGGAGGGGACAGTCGACTGTTTGTCATCAATGACGGAAGTACAGATCGGACGCAGGAGGAACTGGATCATCTGCAGGGAAAATATCCGCAGCTTCGCACGGTAAAAAAAGAAAACCAGGGACACGGTGCCACTATTTTATATGGCTACCGCTGTGCGATTGCGGAAGGGGCAGATTATATTTTTCAGACAGATTCTGATGGACAGACTCTGCCGGAAGAATTCTGGAAGCTGTGGGAAGACAGGAAAAAGTGTGGGCTTTTGATTGGAAGCAGAAAAAGAAGACAGGACGGCTGGCAGCGGATCTTTGTGACACGGGTTCTTCGCCTGGTGATCCTTGTGACATTTCACTGCTGGGTGGAAGATGCCAATACACCGTTCCGGCTGATGCGGGCTGCAGAACTGGAAGAAGTTTTAACAGAGATTCCACCACAGTATTTTCTGGCAAATGTACTGATGACGGTGCGATATACAAAAGAAGGACGGCGGGTAATGTATTATCCAATTACATTCCGTCCGCGACAGGGTGGAGTCAATTCCATCAATATGAAAAAAATTGTAAAAATCGGTAAAACAACACTAAAAGACTTCCGGAAGTGGGGAGGTGCGAAACAGTGAATGAGAAAAGAAAGGGAATATGGAAAACTGTTGTACTGGCAGTGCTTTTTATGAGTGCGCAGGTCCTGTTAAAAGAGGACGGAAAAGTATTTGCTGTCTGGTGGCTGACCATACTGGTGCTTGGATGGTGCAGTTTTCCGCTTTGCCAGTACCTTTTTTCCGGATTCCGTGACAGAGGATATCTGGTGGCAAAGATATTCGGTATTGCCGGTGCGGGATTTTTGATGTGGCTGGGAGCAAGTACGGGAATTGTACCGTTTACGCATGTGGGCTGTCTTGTAAGCACAGGTGTACTGGCAGCTGTCTGCTGGGGTGTCTGGATTGCGCTAAAGAAACAAAAGATAAAGGACAAAACGTCCTGGAAATTTACAACAGAATGGTACCAGACAGTGCTGGATGATGAACTGGTATTTATCTTATTCTTTCTTCTATGGACTTATGTGGCGGGATTTCGCCCGGCAGCGTACGGAACAGAAAAGTTCATGGACTATGGGTTTATGATGGCGATGATGCGCAGTACCACACTTCCGGCGAAGGATCTGTGGTATGCGGGAGCAAAAATCAACTATTATTATGGCGGACAGTATTTTGCTGTATTTTTAACGAAACTGACCAATACGCAGGTGGCACAGACGTACAATCTGATGCGGACACTGGTGGCAGGGTTTTGTTTTTCCGTTCCGTTTGCTCTGGTACGCCAGATGGTACTTGACAGCTGGAAAAGAGAAAAACCGGCACTGCTTGGCGGTGCCCTTGCGGGGGCAGGGGTATCTCTTGCCGGAAATATGCATTATGTGGTGATCGGAAAACTTCTTCCGTGGATCCGGGAGATCTTTCATCTGCCAAAAGGGGATTATACTTACTGGTTTCCGAATTCCACCCGTTATATCGGCTATTATCCGGCGGGAAATGATAAAACGATTCATGAATTCCCTTCCTACTCCTTTGTTTTGGGCGACTTACATGCCCATGTGGTCAATCTGATGTTTGTGGTGGCACTGATCAGTCTGGTTTATGCGATGATGCAACATTACAGCGGAAAAAATGCGCTGCAGGCGGAGGTGACAGGAAATAGGAATTTTTGTAAAAACCAGGTGGCGGCAGCTCTGACAGATCCCTACGTGCTGGTGTTTGCTTTTCTGATCGGTATGTTTCACTGGACGAATTACTGGGATTTTGTCATCTACTATGTGATGGGTGGCATGGGAGTGATCTGGTGCAACTGCCAGAACTATAAAGAACTGGAAAAACCGCATCGTATGAGAATGACGGTGGGGATCAGCCTGCTTCATGCGGTATGGGTCTTCTTACTGGCAAACATAGCTGCACTGCCGTTTACTTTGCAGTTTCAGAGCATGGTCAGTGAAGTGGCACTTGCACAGAACCATTCCAGCCCATATCAGTACTGGCTGATCTGGGGACTTCCGGCCATCGGGACAGTGCTTTTTTTCTGGTGCGTGAAACGGGAAGGTGCGAAAAAAGCGGATGCTTTCGGTGTGTTGCTGGGGATCTCGGCTCTGGGGCTGATCGTGATCCCGGAGATCGTTTATGTGAGAGATATCTATGAAAAAGAATACGCCAGATCCAACACAATGTTCAAATTGACCTATCAGGCATTTACGATGTTTGGAATCTTATTTGGGTATGCACTGATCCGTCTGTGGATGGAGAAGAGGCATGTGATACGGAAAATTCTGACCAGCGTGGTGTTTGCCTGTTTTGTGGGCTGTTGTTTTTATACGGTAACTGCTGTGCATGCATGGTTTGGTCAGGTATGGAACCCGGCGCAGTATCAGGGACTGGATGCCACCGCATATCTTGAGACAACTTTTCCGGAAGACGCTGCGGCGATCCGCTGGCTCAATGAACATGTTACCGGCGATCCGGTGATTCTTGAGGCAAATGGAGACAGTTACAGTGACTATGAACGGGTGTCCGCGATGACGGGACTTCCCACAGTGCTCGGCTGGTATGTCCATGAATGGCTGTGGCGAGGCGATACCGGGGCGCTGAATGAGCGTGCACAGGAGGTAGAGGCTATCTATACCTCGACGAACCAGGAGGAAGTAAAAAAACTGCTGGAAAAATATCAGGTCAGGTATATTTTTGTGGGCGCGAGAGAACGGGAAAAATATACGGCACTGAACGAATCCATGCTGCAGTCGCTGGGAAATATTGTATTTTCCGACGAACAAAGCCAGACTTATGTGCTGCAGGTTGCATTTTCGGGGCAGTAGGCTATAATAAAAAGGATACAAAATACGCGGTACACCCGACAGGGAGGACCAGCGGATGAGAAGAAAGGACGGACAACCTATGTTGAAAGGAAAAACAGTGGTTCTGGCGATAAGCGGAAGTATTGCAGCATATAAGATCGCTTCTTTGGCGAGTGCCCTTGGCAAACTTCACGCTGATGTGCAGGTGCTGATGACACAAAATGCCACGAATTTTATCAATCCCATCACCTTCGAGACCTTAACAGGAAATAAGTGTCTGGTGGATACGTTCGACCGGAATTTTCAGTATTCGGTAGAACATGTGGCGCTGGCAAAGCGGGCGGACGTGGTTCTGGTAGCACCGGCTTCTGCCAATGTGATCGGAAAAATTGCGAATGGAATTGCAGATGATATGCTGACAACAACAGTGATGGCATGTAAATGCAAAAAAATCATTTCTCCTGCGATGAATACACAGATGTTTGAAAATCCAATCGTGCAGGATAATCTGAAAAAGCTGGAACACTATGGATATGAAGTGATTCAGCCGGCAGTCGGACTTCTGGCATGTAAAGACGTGGGCCAAGGAAAGATGCCTGAGCCTGAGACTCTGCTCGAATACATTTTACAGGAAGTGGCTTATGAAAAAGATCTGAAAGGCAAAAAAATCCTTGTGACGGCAGGACCGACCCAGGAACCGATCGATCCGGTGCGGTATCTGACGAATCACTCCAGCGGAAAAATGGGGTATGCGATTGCAAAAGTCTGCAGCATGCGAGGTGCGGAGGTGACACTGGTCAGTGGAAAAACTGCCATAAAACCACCACTCTTTGTGGATGTGGTGCCGGTTACAACAGCGAGAGAGATGTATGAAGCGGTGACCGGCAGATCTGACCGGCAGGATATCGTGATCAAGGCGGCGGCTGTGGCAGATTATCGTCCGAAAACGATCAGTGAGCAGAAAGTGAAGAAAACGGACGAAGAACTCTCTATTGAGATGGAACGGACAGATGATATTCTGAAATATCTGGGTGAACATAAGAGGGCGAATCAGTTTCTGTGCGGATTTTCCATGGAGACGGAACATATGCTGGAAAATTCCAGAAAGAAATTGAAGAAAAAGAATCTGGATATGATCGTGGCAAATAATGTGAAAGTGGAAGGTGCCGGATTTGCCGGAGATACCAATATTGTAACACTGATCACCGCAGACGATGAAACACAGCTTCCGTTGTTAAGCAAGGAAGAAACGGCAGTGGAGATTATGAATAAGATTCTGGAACAGACAGAGAAACAGTTATAAGGGAGAGAATTATGATATTAGCTATTGATATCGGAAATACCAACATCGTAGTGGGATGTATCGATGAACAGAAAACCTATTTTATCGAGCGGGTTTCCACAGACAGAAGTAAGACAGAACTGGAATATGCCATTGTGATCAAAAATGTACTGGATATTTTCAAGATGTCTCCGAAAGAACTTGAGGGTGGTATCGTGTGTTCTGTTGTACCACAGATTACACAGATCGTAAAACTGGCAGCTGAAAAAATACTGAAAAAAGAAGTCATGGTGCTTGGCCCCGGAATTAAAACCGGCATGAATATTCTGATGGACAACCCGGCACAGGTGGGAAGTGATCTGATTGCAGATGCGGTGGGAGCTATCAGACAATACAAACCTCCGATGATCATCTTTGATATGGGAACTGCGACGACGGTTTGTGTAGTCGACAGAAAGAAAAACTATATCGGCGGCATGATTCTTCCCGGTGTACGGACTTCTCTGGATGCACTGACGGCGAGAGCTGCGCAGCTTTCCGGCATCGATCTGGAAGCACCGAAACGGGTGATCGGGAAAAATACCATTGAATGTATGAAGAGCGGCATCGTCTACAGCAATGCGGCACTGATCGATGGTGTGATCCTTCGGATGGAAGAAGAACTGGGTGAAAAAGCAACTGTGATCGCTACCGGAGGTCTGGCAAAGAGTATTGTTCCATATTGCAAAGAAGAAGTGATCCTGGATGATGATCTGCTGTTAAAGGGACTTCTTTGGGTGTATAAGAAAAACAGCTGAAATCATATAATTCAGTGCGGGATATTATCAGTGAACAGTAAAATAATTCAATAAAAGGATGGAAAGAAAAAGGGGAAATGGTTGCATTTCCCCTTTTTATCGTCTACAATAAAACCATAAAACCCTAAGGAAAAGAGGAATTATTATATGAAACTGAAAAAAGATACCATTTGTGTCCAGGGAGGATGGCAGCCCAAGAACGGAGAACCGAGAGTACTGCCGATTTATCAGAGCACTACGTTCCGCTATGAGACAAGCGAAGAGATGGGAAAACTGTTTGATCTGGAGAAAGAAGGTTACTTTTATTCCCGTTTGCAGAATCCGACCTGCGATATTGTAGCACAGAAAATCTGTGATCTTGAGGGGGGCGTGGCAGCTATGCTTACTTCTTCCGGTCAGGCAGCTACGATGCTTGCGGTGACTAATATCTGTGAGGCAGGAGATCATATCATCTGTGCGGCAAAAATCTATGGCGGAACTTCTAATCTGTTAGCCGTTACCCTGCATCGTTTCGGAGTGGAAGTAGATCTGGTGGATCAGGATCTGCCGGAAGAAGAACTGGAAAAATATTTTAAACCGAATACAAAAGCAGTATTTGCCGAGACAATTTCCAACCCGGCAGGTGTTGTACTTGATATTGCAAAATTCGTGAATCTGGCACACAGCCATGGAGTACCGATGATCTGTGATAATACCTTTGCAACACCGATCAACTGCCAGCCATTTCAATTTGGTGTGGATATCGTCACGCATTCCACGACAAAATATATGGATGGACATGCCATGGCACTGGGTGGCTGTATCGTGGACAGTGGAAACTTTGACTGGGAAGCTCACAAAGAAAAATTTCCGGGTCTGACCACACCGGATGAATCGTATCATGGTGTTATTTACACACAGAAATTCGGGAAAAAAGCCTATATTCAGAAAGCGGTAGCACAGCTGATGCGAGATATGGGTTCCTGCCAGTCTCCGATGAATGCATTTCTGACCAATGTAGGCCTGGAAACATTGCACCTGAGAGTACCGCGACACTGTGAGAATGCATTAAAGATCGCGAAATTTCTGGAAAATCATGAAAAAGTGGCATGGGTGGAATATGCAGGGCTGGAAAGCAGCAAATACCATCAGCTGGCAGAAAAATATATGCCGAATGGTGTCTGTGGTGTACTTTGTTTCGGTCCTAAAGGAGGAAAAGAAGGTGCAATGCGATTCACCAATGCACTGAAACTGATCGCAATTGTAACTCATGTGGCAGATGCCCGTACCTGCGTTCTGCATCCGGCAAGCCATACCCACAGACAGCTGAACGAAGAACAGCTGATTGAGGCAGGTGTTCTTCCGGATCTGATCCGTCTCTCAGTTGGTATTGAAGATGTGGATGATTTGATTGCAGACCTTGCGCAGGCACTCGAAGCGGTGTAAAATAAAATCAGGATACTCCGGTACAGGGAAGATGACCGGGGACAGAAAAGGAGAAAGGCATCATGAGTAAAGCACAGGAGCTTATTAAAAAAGAAGGACTGGGGGGAATGATCATCACCGATCCCTATAACATGAGACACATCAGTGGTTTCCGCGGAGGAGAGGGTGCACTGTACATATCTGCCACCCAGCAGGTCCTGATTACAGATTCCCGTTATACGGAACAGGCAGAAAAAGAAAGTGATTTTACCATTGTTCAGGAACATCGCGGACATACCAGAGAGCAGATTTTTGTAGAATGTCTGGAAAAAGAAGAAGGCACACTGGCAATCGGATACGAAGATCAGTCGCTGCTTTGCAACCAGTTCGACAAGATGAAAAAAGCACTTCCGGTTAAAGAGTGGGTGCCGATGGGGGGAAAAGTGGATGCACTTCGCAGAATCAAAACTGCAGAAGAAATCGAATATCTGGCACAGGCAGAGCATATCGGTGATGTTGCATTTTCCAGGATCCTGGATTTTCTGAAACCGGGAGTCAGTGAACTGGAAGTGGCAGCAGAACTGGAATATCAGATGAAAAAAGCAGGAGCAGAAGATCTCGGATTTAATACCATTATTGCTTCCGGACTGAACTCCTCTATGCCACATGCGATTCCGGGCAGAAAGAAACTGGAAGCCGGAGACTTTGTAACGATGGATTTCGGGTGTAAGTATGAGGGATACTGCTCTGATATGACAAGAACTGTAGTAATCGGAAAAGCCAATGATAAACAGAAAGAGATCTACAACGTGGTTCTGGAAGCACAACTGGCTGGCCTTGCTGCTGTAAAAGCCGGAAAAACAGGTAAGGAAGTGGATAAGGCCGCCAGAGATATCATTACAAAAGCTGGTTACGGTGACTGTTTTGGTCACAGTCTTGGTCACAGTGTGGGTCTGTTTATTCATGAGAAACCAGGACTTGCTCCGTCTGATGAAACCGTGCTGCAGGCAGGTATGATCGAAACTGTGGAACCGGGTATCTATGTACCGGGATTCGGCGGCGTTCGTATTGAAGATATGGTACTGGTTACCGAAACAGGTTGCAGAAACCTGGCGGGTTCTCCGAAGGAACTGATTGAACTGTAAAGCCCAGCCTGGTCACAGGAAAGCAGAGGATCAGTAGTCAGATAATAAGAATATATGCATAAAAAGGAAGAGATATCTGTGAAAACAGATACCTCTTCTCTTTTTTATGCGAGCAACGAACCAAAGTCCTGCTTGCACGAGACCTTGGCGATTGCCGCGAAAACGTTTAAATAATTATGCAGCTGTGCGGAAAATAGCAACTCTGTGTTTATCAAGAATTGTATACACAATCATGCCCAGGATTCCACAGGAAATCACTTCTCCGATACCGACCGTACCCATCAGGAACGGAATCGGAAGCGGTACCTGATAGCCGTAGTGCAGAACAAAGGGAACGATCAGGATATTGGAAATGATCGGTGGCAGTGGAGCCAGGAATTTGTTCCGGTTGCGAAGCAGATAGGTGAAGCAGGCGCCCAGTAAGGTGGCGATACTGCCGAAGATAATATCCGGAAGGATACATCCGCCAAGAATATTACTGATCAGGCATCCCACGAACAGACCGGGGATAGCTGCAGGCGTAAATACCGGAAGGATGGTCAGTGCCTCTGAGACACGCACCTGTACCTCTCCATAGGAAAACGGTGCCAGAATCACGGTCAGAACCACATAGATTGCCGCGATCATCGCAGATTGTGCGAGGAACAATGTGTTACTTTGTTTTTTCATATTCAGTTTCTCCTTTAGTTTTGTTTTACGAGTGGAAGGTCACGAACACTCGATTCATTTTCACGCGGCTTTTGAGTCAGACAGACATGGGTACATGGATATCTGGCGAATGCCGTGGAGGCATATACTGAAAGTATATGACCTACGCCGGAAATCGGCGGTCAGCCCTGTAAGACCTTGTTTTTATGGGCTTTGCGACAGGTCAGAATATAGCATATCAGCTGACAAAAAGCAAGAGGATTTTATAAAAAAATAAAATTGAGAAATACAACTTGTAAAGTTGTGCATACAAGTTATAAGATAGAGGAAAGAATACAGGCAGGAGGTGTGTGTTACGGAGAAAGGGAAAAAATATATATCCCTGATGGAAGAATTGAAAAGTAAGATTCTTTCCGGTGAGATCCGACCCGGCGCGAAACTACCATCGGAAAATGAACTGGCGCAGGAATATGAGATCAGCCGCCATACAGTGCGAAAAGCACTGGCGATTCTGGTAACAGACGGATATATTACAACAAAACATGGCAAAGGAACTTTCTGTTCCGACAGGATGGCGCACCGGAAGAATTCGAAAAATATTGCAGTGGTTACGACTTATATTTCCGATTACATTTTTCCACGTCTGATCCAGGGGATGGATCGGGTACTGACGGAACAGGGGTACAGTATCATGCTGAAAAATACCGGAAACAGCCGGCAGAAAGAAGCACAGTGCCTCGAAGACATTCTGACTAAGGATGTGGACGGACTGATTATCGAACCGAGCAAAAGCCAGATTTTGTGCAGAAATATGCCTCTGTATGAGCAGCTTGACCGTATGGGCATCCCGTATGTCTTTATCCAGGGAAGCTACCTGCAGATGAAAAATAAACCGACGATTCTCCTGGATGATGCGAAAGGTGCGTACCTGCTGACAAAATATCTGATCGATACAGGACATCGACAGATCGCCGGTGTTTTCAAAGCAGATGACAGCCAGGGGGCAGAACGTCACAAAGGATATGTCAAAGCACTGCAGGAAGCAGGAATGTCTTATCAGCCGGAACTGGTGGTGTGGTTTCATACCGAAGACCGAAAGGTAAAACCTGCGGTGATGGTACAGATGATGCTGGAGGCGGAACTTCCGATTGATGCAGTGGTCTGCTACAACGACCAGATTGCGGTGGAAGTGATCCGGATGCTGGAACGGATCGGGAAAAAAGTACCGGAGGATCTGTCCGTGACAGGCTACGATGATTCGATGATCGCAAGAACCGGTCCGGTGGAATTGACGACGGTGTCTCATCCACAGGAAAAACTTGGTGAGATGGCAGCAGAACTTCTGCTGGAACTGCTTCATGGGATACCACCCGAAGAATCCAGAGTACTTCGCCTGATTGAACCGGAGCTGGTGATCCGAAAGTCTTGTATGGAACGCCGGTGAGAGGAGAATAAAAGAAAACGCTGGCAGCAGGCATCCGGAGTTTTTTCGGAAAAAGGAAATAGAAAACATCAGTAACAGATAAAAATCGAACAAAAAACCTGTTTGATAAAAAAATAAAAACGAGCAAAATAAGGAGGAATTTTTCACATGAAAACAGCAAAAAATTATAAGTTCTGGTTTGCAACCGGATCACAGGATCTGTATGGAGATGAGTGTCTGCAGAAAGTAGCAGAACATTCAAAAATCATTGTAAACGAACTGAACAAATCTGGGATTCTTCCATATGAAGTGGTATGGAAACCAACCCTGATCACAAATGAAGTCATCCGTAAAACATTTAATGATGCAAATGCAGATGAAGAATGTGCGGGTGTGATCACCTGGATGCATACGTTCTCCCCGGCAAAATCCTGGATTCTGGGATTGCAGGAATACCGGAAACCACTGTTGCATCTGCATACGCAGTTCAATGAAGAAATTCCATATGATACGATTGATATGGACTTTATGAATGAAAATCAGTCTGCTCATGGCGACCGTGAATATGGACATATCGTATCCCGTATGGGAATTGTCCGTAAAGTTGTTGTCGGACACTGGGCAGCGAAAGAAGTGCAGGAAAAGATCGCTTCCTGGATGCGCACTGCAGTCGGTGTCATGGAAAGCAGCCATATCCGTGTGATGCGTATTGCGGATAATATGAGAAATGTAGCGGTTACCGAGGGCGACAAAGTAGAAGCGCAGATCAGATTCGGCTGGGAAATAGACGCTTATCCGGTTAATGAAATCGCAGAAGCTGTACAGGCAGTTGGAAAAGGTGATGTGGATGCGCTGGTAGAAGAATATTACAGTAAATACCAGATTCTGTTAGAGGGACGCGATCCGGAAGAATTCAAAAAACATGTAGCCGTACAGGCACAGATCGAGATCGGTTTTGAGAGATTCCTGGAAGAGAAGAATTATCAGGCGATTGTTACTCATTTCGGTGATCTTGGCGCACTGCAGCAGCTGCCGGGTCTGGCCATCCAGCGACTGATGGAAAAAGGTTATGGATTCGGTGGTGAAGGTGACTGGAAGACCGCAGCCATGGTACGTCTGATGAAGATCATGACTACAGGTAAAAAAGACGCAAAGGGAACTTCCTTTATGGAAGACTATACATACAATCTGGTTCCGGGAAAAGAAGGTATTCTGGAAGCACATATGTTGGAAGTATGCCCAACCATCGCAGACGGTCCGATTTCCATCAAAGTGAATCCGTTGTCTATGGGTGACAGAGAAGATCCTGCAAGACTGGTATTTACCTCGAAAACCGGTCCGGCTATTGCAACATCTCTGATTGATCTTGGCGATCGTTTCCGTCTGATCATCAACGATGTAGATTGCAAGAAGACAGAAAAAGAGATGCCGAAACTGCCGGTAGCAACCGCATTCTGGACTCCACAGCCAGATCTTGCCACAGGTGCAGAAGCATGGATTCTTGCAGGAGGAGCTCACCATACCGCATTCTCCTACGATATCACCGCAGAACAGATGGGCGACTGGGCAGAAGCGATGGGTATCGAAGCAGTTTACATTGATAAAGATACGCAGATCAGAAATTTCAAGAACGAACTGAAATGGAATTCTATGTATTATAAACTGAACAAATAATCGTTCCAATAACAGGATGGAGAAAAAAATGACAGATAAAAATCAGATTATAAAAGAGATCCGGGCTGGGGAAACCAGCCTGGGAATCGAATTCGGTTCCACCAGAATCAAAGCGGTTCTGGTAGGCAAAGAGCATGCACCGATCGCTTCCGGAAGCTATGAGTGGGAAAACCAGCTGGTAGACGGCATCTGGACCTACAGCCTGGAAGATATCTGGAAAGGATTGCAGACCAGTTATCAGGAACTGGCAAAAGATGTAAAAGAACAGTACGGAGAGATTCTGACAAAGATCGGATCCATGGGATTCAGTGCCATGATGCACGGCTATATGCCATTTGACGAAGAGGACAATCTTCTGGTACCGTTCCGTACCTGGAGAAATAATATCACCGAGCAGGCGACCGATGTACTGACCCCGCTATTTGGTCAGCAGATTCCACAGAGATGGAGCATCGCACATCTGTATCAGGCCATCTTAAACGGTGAAGGACATGTAAAAGATATCACATTTTTCACTACACTGGCCGGTTATATCCACTGGAAACTGACCGGGAAGAAAGTTCTGGGTGTCGGCGACGCTTCCGGTATGTTCCCGATCGATTCGGAAACCGTAGATTATAACCAGAAGATGGTAGAACAGTTCGATGAACTGATAAAAGAAAAAGGATATCCATGGAAACTGCGAGAGATCCTGCCACAGGTTCTGTCTGCAGGAGAAGACGCAGGTACGCTGACCGAAGAAGGTGCAAAACTTCTGGATGTAAGCGGTAACTTGCAGCCGGGCAGTCTGGTGTGCCCGCCGGAAGGTGACGCAGGAACCGGTATGGCAGCGACTAACAGCGTAGCCGTACGCACCGGTAACGTATCCGCAGGTACTTCTGTATTTGCCATGATCGTTCTGGAAAAACCACTGTCAAAGGTATACGGAGAAATTGATATGGTGACAACACCGGACGGTATGCCGGTAGCTATGGTACATTCTCAGAACTGTACCTCAGATCTGAACGCATGGGTGAACCTGTTCCGGGAGAATCTGGAAAGTTTCGGCGTGAAAGTAGATACTAATACACTGTACGGTACTTTATATAACAAAGCCTTAGAGGGAGATGCAGACTGCGGCGGACTGCTTCCATACTGCTATTTTTCCGGAGAACATATTACACACTTTGAAGAGGGACGTCCGTTATTTGCGCGTACACCGGACAGCAAATTTACCCTGGCGAACTTTATGCGAAGCCACCTGTTTACAAGTGTGGGTGCGCTGAAACTGGGTATGGATATCCTGTTAAAAGAAGAAGGTGTGGTTATAGATAAGCTTCTTGGGCACGGTGGCTTCTTCAAGACAAAAGGTGTGGGACAGAAGGTGATGGCGGCAGCGGTCAATGCGCCGGTATCCGTGATGAAAACAGCAGGGGAAGGCGGTGCCTGGGGAATCGCTCTTCTGGCTGCTTACCGTAAAAATAAAACAGAAGGCGAGAGCCTTGCTTCTTATCTGGAAGAACAGGTATTTGCAAAAGAAGAAAGTGTACAGATTGCACCGGATCCGAAAGATGTGGAAGGATTTGAAGCTTTTATGGACAGATATAAAGAGGGATTGGAGATTGAGCGTGCAGCAGTAGTACATCTGCACTAGGCAGGAGGAAACTATGTTAGAAGAATTAAAAAAAGCGGTATATGAAGCCAATATGCTGCTTCCAAAATACAATCTGGTAACCTTTACCTGGGGAAATGTCAGCCAGATTGACCGTGAAACCGGATATTTTGCCATCAAACCCAGTGGTGTTGACTATGACAAACTGACACCGGATGATATGGTGATCATGGATCTTGAGGGAAATAAGATTGAGGGAAGATACAATCCATCCTCTGATACACCTACTCATCTGGAATTGTACCGTGCATTTCCAAAGATCGGCGGTGTGGTACATACGCACTCTCCATGGGCAACCAGCTGGGCTCAGGCAGGAAGAGGAATCCCGTGTTACGGAACCACCCATGCAGATTACATGTACGGAGAAATCCCGTGCGTGCGCTGCCTGACAAAAGAAGAGATCGATACGGCGTATGAGAAAAATACAGGACTTCTGATCGTAGATTACTTCAAAGATAAAGATTATGAGGCAGTACCTGCAGTTCTGTGCAAAAATCATGGACCATTCACCTGGGGAAAAGACGGACACGAAGCGGTTCATAATGCGGTCGTACTCGAAGAAGTTGCAAAGATGGCGGCACGCTGTGAGATGATCAATCCGCAGGTGAAACCGGCACCGCAGGAATTGCAGGATAAACATTATTACCGGAAACACGGAGCAAATGCATATTACGGACAGAAATGAAAAAGAAAACGGCAGGCATCGACAGTAATTGACAAAAAATAATGCAAATGGTATCATTTACGCTGGTACATCGAAAACGATGTACCAGTAATAAGTAAACCAATAAAAAGGAGGCTGTCGGGCGTGTCAGCAGACGATAAAGAGCAGGAAGAGGCAACGCGGGAAAAAAAGCCGAAAATGTCCAAAAAGAAGAAAGGTGCGATTGTTGCCGGGATTTTTCTGGTGCTGATTGTGATCATTGCCGGAGTTGTATATTATATGGGACATCGATATTATACAAAAACCAACTATATGACGGATGATGAAGTTCAGGCATTGATTGAAAAACAGAAAGAAGAGCAACAGGAGAAAGAAACAGAGGAAGAAACGACGGTAGAGGAAGAAGTGGATCCGGAATTGCTGGAGGCACAGCAGAACATGGCACAATATGCATCTGCGGAGCCAATCACTACGGATGGAAATGTATACAATATTATGCTGGTTGGTCTGGATACGACAGATAAAGGCTGGATTGGGAACTCAGACTCTATGATTCTGATCTCTGTTAACTATCGTCTGGAACAGATTTCCATGATTTCCCTGATGCGTGATACCCATGTAATGATTCCGGGAATCGGATACCGTAAGTTGAATGCCACGTATCCCAATGGTGGAGGACCATTGCTTGTCAAGACCGTAGAAGAGAATTACAAGATTGATGTAGACCGATATGTTACGGTGGATTTTGGTTCGATGATCGATATTATCGACGAAATCGGTACCATCGAAATTACTTTTACCCCAAAAGAAGCAGAAAATGCAAACAAAAGTATCAAACAGCAGTGCAGGATACTGGGATTAAAATCTAAAAAATATCTGATTCCGGGTGAGGGAACCTATGAATGTAATGGTATGCAGGCGGTGGCTTATGCACGTATCCGAAAAGTAGGTAATTCCGATTATCAGCGCACAGAACGTCAGAGAGAGGTACTGTTAAAACTTCTTGATAAAGTAAAGGCTATGAGCTTTGAAGATCTGGATCGTCTGGCAACCCGTCTGCTTCCGTTACTGACACATAACGTACCGGAAAGTGAGTTCTGGGGTTTACTGGCAAAAGCGCCGACATTGATGAAGTATAAAATTATTTCCGATCGCATTCCTTATGATGGTATGTATCATGGCTACAACGGGGATCTCGTTCCGGACTGGGAGCCTACCGTACGAAAATTGAAAGAGACGATTTATGGTGCGGATGTACTGGATGAGGAAGGAAATGTGGTGACACCGACGCAGGAGACAGAAACAGCGGATACCACAACCGGAAGTGAAACAGATACACAGAATACAGAATCAACAGGCGATTCCGGTCAGATTACCATGGAAGCAGAAATCGGAACGGGAGATTCGTCCGCACAGATTATCCGTGGAAATGATGCAGATGGGCAGGTAGAGGAAAGCCTGCAGAATAACAGTGGGAAAAAAGCTGCTGTGATAGCGGATAATACAGGTACCGCGGAGAGTACAGGCGGAACGATGAATGAAAAAAAACTGAAGAATCCGTATACTGATCCTGTCTTTGTCCTGCGGGTTCCACAGGCGCCGGAGGAAGAGGATAGCAAACTGGTCGACGGTGATTATCAATGGCAGAAACCTAAAGTGAGCAGGGGAATCCAATAATAAAAAGAGCAGAAAATTTTATGGAGCACATAAAGTTTTCTGCTCTTTTTGTGGAAAATGAGTTAAAATCCGTGGGTGTATAAGATCCTGGCTTCTGCGACAACAGCAAAATCCGGTGTGGTATGTTTTGTCTGGTTTGTAGTTGAAAATCAGACAACAATCTGTCATACTAAGGGAAGTGAAGAAATGTATTTCTGAAATATCAGATACCGAATTTTCAGGGATACAGGAAAGAAGGGCTAATAATGAAGGTATTTGCACATCGAGGATTCAGCGGAAAATATCCGGAAAATACTATGCTGGCATTTAAAAAAGCGGAAGAAGTTGGCTGTTATGGCATCGAGTTGGATGTACAGCTGACGAAAGACGATGAGATCGTGATCATGCATGATGAGACCATTGACCGAACGACCAGTGGAACAGGAAATATTCGTGATTATACGTATCAGGAATTGTGTCTTGTTGACTGCTACGGAAAGTTTGAAGGAAAATATGACTTTCAGCGGATTCCAACGCTGCGGGAGTATCTGACCTGGGTAAAGGATACGGGACTGGTTACCAATATTGAACTGAAAAACAGTGTGTATTACTACGAACACCTGGAAGAAAAAGTAATCGATATGGTGCGGGAATTCCAGATGGAAGACCGCGTGATTTTTTCTTCCTTTAATCTGGTATCCATCAACAAATGCAAGAAAATGCTGCCGGAAGTTCCAATGGGATATCTGATGGAAGCACGGATGGATAATATGGGATTTTTCACAGAAGAAAATGGTGTGGAATATTATCATCCGGATAAGAACTTTCTGACAGAAGAGATGGTGCGGGATTGTCATGCGCATGGGATTGGTGTCAATGTGTGGACTGTCAACAAAAAAGAACTCATGGAACAGTTAAACAACTGGAACGTCGATGGTATTTTCACAAATTTCCCGGATCGGGCCAAAGAACTGGGACTTGAAAAATAAAAAATCGTAACTGTCCGTATCTTTCGCAACGGCTGTTGAATAGTTAAAAAAACTAATGTCCTGTTCTAGAGCGTGTCTGAAAAATCATTTCCGCAACCTGCAAGCACCACTTTGCGGTATATTTTACCCTCATTCGGTTGCCGTAGCCCGCTACGCCGCCCTCATTCGGATAAAATCTCCCACAAACTGGGACTCACAGCTCACGAAAAGCCTTTTTCAGACACGCTCTAAAAAAGGCATAAAAGTTTCATATTTTTTTAAGAATTCAATTATTGCGGTGAAAAGCATTTGTCTGTATAATAGTCATAACTGATACTCTCTACAGAAAACAGCAAAACGGACATAAAAAAAGCAGAGTAATAAAAGAAAAATCAGATAATATGAAAAATAAGCAACGTAATTATCGAAAAGTCTGACAGTTACGAATAAAAGGACAGGAGGAAAGAATATGGCGGGATTTAAATTAAAAGTAACACCGGAGATGGAAAGCTTAACACAGGTATGTGTGGAAAACAGTAAGATGGATCCGTCTCTGTATGGAAAATACGATGTGAAACGTGGGCTTCGTGATGTCAACGGAAAAGGTGTGCTGGCAGGTCTGACACAGATTTCGTCCATTTGTTCCACAGATGTGGTGGATGGGAAAACAGTTCCCTGTGAAGGAAGATTATACTATCGCGGGTATGATATCCATGAACTGACGCAGGGATTTTTAAGAGAACAGCGTTTTGGATTTGAAGAAGTTACTTATCTGCTGTTATTCGGAAAGCTGCCCAACGAAAAAGAACTGGCAGACTTTAAGGTCCTGCTGGCGGGCCAGCGATCTCTGCCTAAGAACTTTGTCCGCGATGTTATCATGAAAGCACCGACCAAGGATATGATGAATACGTTATCCAGAAGTGTGCTGACGTTATATGCCTATGATCATAATGCGGATGATACTTCTTTGCCGAATGTCCTACGTCAGTGTCTGAATCTTATCAGTGTTTTTCCGATGCTGTCGGTCTACAGTTATCAGGCATACAATCATTATATCAAAGGAAAAAGTCTGTATATCCATAATCCGGATCCGAAACTTTCTGTTGCAGAAAATATTTTGCTGATGCTTCGTCCGGATATGCAGTATACGCAGTTAGAGGCAACAATTCTGGATCTTGCACTGGTGCTGCATATGGAACATGGTGGTGGTAATAACTCAACATTTACCACTCATGTTGTGACTTCTTCAGGAACAGACACGTATTCGGCAGTAGCAGCCGCCCTGGGTTCCCTGAAAGGACCGAAGCACGGTGGTGCCAATATCAAAGTAGTCCAGATGTTCAAAGACATGAAAAAACAGGTGAAAGACTGGACGGATGAGGAAGAAGTAGGAGCTTACCTTCGCGCGCTGCTTCATAAAGAAGCTTTTGATAAAAAAGGCCTGATCTATGGAATGGGGCACGCTGTATATTCCATTTCCGATCCGAGAGCAGAAATCTTCAAAGGGTTCGTACAGAAACTGGCCCATGAAAAGGGCAAAGACAAAGACTTTGCACTTTACAGTATGGTAGAACAGCTGGCACCGAAGATTATTGGAGAAGAGCGTCATATTTATAAGGGCGTAAGTGCCAATGTGGATTTCTACAGCGGATTTGTTTACAGCATGCTGGATCTTCCGACCGAGCTGTTCACACCAATGTTTGCCATTGCACGTATCGTCGGCTGGAGTGCACACCGGATGGAAGAACTGATCAATATGGATAAGATTATTCGTCCGGCTTATAAAACAGTAAAAGAAGAAGAAATTTACCGTCCTCTGGAAGAACGATAAACAAAGAAGAAAGGAAGCGTTATAAACATGAAACGAGCAGGTCTGGTACTGGAAGGTGGAGCAAACAGGGGTGTTTTTACCAGCGGAGCACTGGACTATCTGATGGAACAGGATTTTTATATCCCGTATGTGGTTGGAACTTCCGCGGGTGCGTGCAATGCGGTGGATTATGTGTCAAGGCAGCCACTGCGTACAAAGAACTGTACCATTATTACGGATAAGAAGAAGCGTTATGTAACAATAAAAAATACACTGAAGACGGGAACATTGCTGGATATGGATCTGATTTTTGAAAAATATCCGAATGAAATCTTTCCGTTTGATTTTGATACTTTCCTGAATTCGGACATGCAGTGCGAGATGGTGGTGACCAACTGCATTACAGGAAAAGCGGAATATCTGAGCGAACACTCCAGTGCAAAACGGATGATGGATATCTGCAGAGCGTCGTGTAGTATGCCGCTGGCGACGAAAACAGTATTTGTGGACGGCATTCCGTATGTGGACGGTGGAGTGGCCGATTCCATCCCCATCATCCATTCCCTGAAGACAGGACATCAGAGAAATGTAATCATTCTGACCAGGAATAAAGGTTATCGGAAACATTCCAGCGGAAAACAGGACCGTCTGTTTGAACTCGCTTACGGAAAGAAATATCCGAAACTGGTCGAAGTACTCGAACAGCGTGCAAAAGTCTATAACAAGACGTTGTATTATATTGACAAATGGGAAAAAGAAGGAAAAGTATTTGTTCTCAGACCGGAGATCGAGCCGGTAGCCCGTCTGGAGCGGGATACACAGAAGCTGGAGAACTTTTATCAGCATGGTTATGATTTGATGGAAGAGAAATTTGAGGAAATGAAATGGTTTTTAAACCGTTGATTAGAGGGAGAACAAAAGATGCTGTTTGAAACATTTTATCCGGATACCTGGGTGGATTCCACCTATCAGATTGATTTTGATGAACTGTATAAAAAAGGATACCGTGGCCTTATCTTTGATATCGACAATACTCTGGTACCTCATGGAGAACCGGCAGATGAACGGGCGAAAGCGTTGTTTGCGCATCTGAAAGAGCTTGGTTTTTCCTGCTGTCTGTTGTCGAACAATCAGCTGGAGCGTGTGCAGATGTTCAACAGAGATGTGCAGGTGCATTATATCGAGGATGCACATAAGCCTTCCCGCAAAAATTATCTGAAAGCGATGGAACTGATGGGCACGGATTTGTCTGATACTGTGTTTATCGGTGATCAGCTGTTTACCGATGTGTATGGAGCAAAGAGGACAGGAATGGCGAATATCCTTGTGAAACCGATCCATCCGAAAGAAGAGATTCAGATTATACTGAAACGGTATCTGGAGAAAATTGTGTTGCATTTTTATCAGAAAAACAGGAAATCTGGTCGTATTTGAAAAAATTAGTTGAAAAATCCCTGTAGTTATTATAGAATATGAGTAGCCAAGCTCAAATATATTAAGAAGGCAGATACCCGGAAATCACCGGGTATTGTGAGTTATAAGGAGGAATATCATATGATTTCAGCAGGAGATTTCAGAAACGGTGTAACATTGGAAATCGATGGAAACGTTGTTCAGATTCTCGAATTTCAGCATGTAAAACCTGGTAAAGGTGCAGCTTTCGTAAGAACAAAATTAAAAAATGTCATCAACGGTGGTGTGGTAGAAAAAACTTTCAGACCTACTGAAAAATTCCCACAGGCTCGTATCGACAGAGTAGATATGCAGTATCTGTATGCAGATGGGGATCTGTTCAACTTTATGAACATGGAAACTTATGATCAGATGGCAGTTGATAAAGATACTGTTGGCGATTCTCTGAAATTTGTAAAAGAGAACGAAACTGTTAAAGTATGTTCTTATAACGGAAGTGTATTCGCTATCGAGCCGCCTCTGTTTGTAGAACTGGAGATCACTGAAACAGAACCTGGATTCAAAGGTGATACCGCTCAGGGTGCTACAAAACCTGCAACTGTTGAAACAGGCGCACAGGTAAACGTACCTCTGTTTGTAAATCAGGGAGATAAAATCAAGATCGATACCAGAACAGGTGAATATCTGTCCAGAGTATAAGATTCTGTGGCTCTATCTAGTAACAGTTAATAACAGTAAACCCAGGAAGCCTTATGTTTCCTGGGTTTTTCATTTGTATATTTTGCCAAAAAGGTGATGAAATATTAGCAGTTGGTAACACATTGGTAGCACGTTGGTAACACGTTGGTAGCAAAAGAAACATATTCAATTTACGGGATCTTGTTGATCTCAGCCAGAAGCTCATCAAGACCGACATGGGTGTAGACTTTCAGCGTGACACCTTTCACTTCATGGCCTACGATCTTCCGGAGGCAATAATCATCTAATCTGTATCTGTGGCCGGCACTGATGAATGTGTGCCTGGTATCATGGAATCTGTGGAAAGTATTCATCTCCTCATTCAATCGTTTATATTCACGATTAACAAAATTCCCATACACAACAGTATGAGCAAATTTGTTTACAATCAGTGTTTCCCCGCCCTTATCATAAAAAGCCTTGACAAAACCAAAAATCCGGTGATGGATAGGTACCTTGCGGATACTGGCCTTATTCTTTGCTTTTTTGATGTCCAGATACATTTCATCCAGGTGGCAGCAGTCTCTTGGCATCTGCAGGAGCTCATTGACACGCATGCCGGTATATAACAGGATGAGGATGATCTGGACGTCATACCGGTCAGCAGAGTGATCCCAGAGCCACAGGATCTCTTCGTCACTATAAGGAACACGTTCGAAGACAGGATCCGACTCTTCAACAGTAATATAGTCAGCATAATTGGTTGATATGATGTCGTCCTTAATGGCATGATTGAAGGTAGCGTTCATGACAATGCGGATATTCTTCTTTGTGCTGGAAGTCTTCGGACAGCTGTCCACGATCTTCTGCAGCGCGTTGGCCCGCAGATCACGGATCTTGATATTTGCAATTGGTTTGCAATACTTATATGCACTAACGTATGCAACTTTGGTGGACTGGGATATGGTTTTCTCTTTGGTAGCATACCATTTTTCGTACACCTCACCAAAAGTAATATCCTGATTGCTCAGATCATACGGATTTTCATTATAGGCAGCAAGAGCGTCCAGAGCTTCCTTCCTGGTCTTATAATAGCCGAGAGTGACACGGACAAGTTTATAATCTTCGAGCTTTTCATCATACTCAGTTGATTTGGTCGCGCGCACCATCCAGGGCTTTCTACGCTTTCCGGACAGTTTTGTGATGGATCCGTATCCGTTTGGTAGTTTCATAACATCATCCTCCTTAAAAATGGGTATAAAAATAACAGCTAGCAGAGAACGTGCGTTCCGCTTGCGAAGCTGTTCCGAAGATGATACAATATTTATCGTATGAAGTGTGTATAGCACACTGTATCATTCTTCGGAATGTTACTTGCCGGTTCCTGTTGGCGCAGGGGCCGGTTTTTTATTTGGAATTAATATTTATATAATCAGCAATGAGAGATTCTCTTATAATCTGTATCTTAGAGCAATCTTCATTAAGCAAAGAAATGGCTTTTTCGATTTTTATACCATAATTTCCGTATTTCCATGCTGGATCAGATTTAGAACCAACTATTAAGAAATCCGTTTTCCCAGATACTGATTCGGTAATAATTCCATCATTGCTGGTAATATACTCAGCAACAGTGTCTCTTGAAACATGAGTGAACAAACCAGTTAAAACAAAACGCTTATTTTTAAAAACAAAGTCAAAGTTATCAGTAAAGGGAAGATCAGTTACATCGACATAGGAAATATCGTTTCCTACGGTTTGAGTGTACACATTTTCATTCCTAATAAATTTGTAGTCAATGGGTGAGAACTGATGTTTGATTTCCTTCATTCTTTCAAGAATTTGATAACATACAGTTGCATCGGATTCAGCGTTATGTGCGTTTGAAAAGTCAATATTTAAATATTTGGCAAGAGAAGAAAGAGTATATCTATCAGCTTGTGGAAAAAGGTTTTGCGCTTCTTTGTATGTACACACATACTGCAAACGTGGAATACTTAATTTATAGTGATTTAAAGTTTTGCACAGAACAGCCAAGTCGAAAGATGCGTTATGTGCAACAACAACATAGTTTTCAAAGAGTGATTTAACAGAACTCCAATATTCATTGAATTTTGGAGAATTAACAACCATAAAAGAGTCAATACCAGTAATTCTCTGATTTATTGCCGAAAATGCAACTTCTGGGTTGATAAGTGTACTGCGATTTTCAATTATATGTCCTTCTTTAACTAGAAGAAGTCCAATCTGAGAAATCCGATTATTTTGCTTGTTAGGCGTTTCTACATCGAGCACAATATAGGAATCGGGGAAAGCGGCTTTTTCCACAAGTTTGATATTATTATGTTCGAAAGTGTATTTTTTAGGAAAAAGGCGTGACAAACAAATGCTAACTATAGACATTAGAGAATTCTTTTTCATGATCCCTCCATATGGATAATATTTTTACAAAGTTTTCATTTTACGATAATGGTAGTTAATGAAATTCGTTCGACATTTATAATATTTTTTCATAACTACCAAATTTGGTGTGAAATAGATAATTTGCGTATTCGTATCTTTCCTTTATAGTTATTATATATTTTTAAATTCCATTATCCTTTCATCATACCCTGCAATTCGTGCAAGCTGGGACTTGCTTATTCCTGGATGATCATATATTAAATCATCTGGAATTAGTAGTTCAGCAGCAAATGTGTTTGCTTCTGTTTCTATCCGGGAAGTCAGCAAAAGAGTTTTATTCCGGATGAAGTAGCAATTTTCCTTTCTATGCATGATCGAATGTGCGAGTTCGTGAGCCATCACAAGCATGCGTTCATACTCTTCCAAATCTTCGTTTAGAAATACGCATTTATGATTCTTGAGAAACATATAACAACCGGAACGGCTTCCGAGAGGTCCGGTTATCACTTCAACATGCAGATAGTCTGCCAACTCAAAAGGATCCCTGGTATTAAATTTTCTGACATAATAAGCAACCAACTGCTTAATATCATGTGTTTTCAAATCCCAACACCTACTTTTTATTTTTGTTTGGATTATATTTTTCTTTGTTAATTGGTTTCAACCTGCGCATCATCAGCTCGATCTGACCAAGAAGCAGTTCAGCATCTTCTTCCGGAATTAGTTCTCCTTCATAAGAGAGAGGTCCGTCTGTGCCATTCAGCAATTTAGCCCGGATAGCTTCCATATCTTTTGCAATGTCGCGGTTATCTTTTTCGGTTAATCCATCATTATCCTCTCCGGTTAAAAGATAATTAGATGATATTTGTAAGTAATCAGCTATTAATGCAAGTCGATCAGCCGGAAACACGCCTTTTCTTAATTGACTTATGTAACCATTCGAAAATCCAAGTTCGCGTTCCAATTTTGAAATTGGTATCTTGCGATCCTTACATATTTTCTTTACTCTGTCTACGCTATTCATAGAGTACCTCCTAAAATTTAGAGAAAAATCTAAAAATAATATTGACAAATTAGAGAATACCCTATATAATCTAAGCATGATTTAGAGAAAAGCCTAAATAATAAAAGAGTGATTCTTAATATGTTTCTGACAATTCATATTTTAGATTATTCTCTAATGTTTGTCAATGCTTTTCTCTAAATCAGCTGGGAAAGGAGGTAAGGATTTTTGCTTTTTGAAAAAATAACTACACTTTGCAAAGACAAAAAGATCACAATCGCAAAATTAGAGCGCGAATGTGCTATGGGAAATGGAACAGTCAGAGGATGGAAAAACTCTAGCCCATCTGTAGAAAACTTAAAAAAAGTAGCAGATTACTTCGGAGTCAATGTGGACGAGCTGCTTGCGACGGAAGAGAAGTGAAAAAAGGAGAGTGAATATGATTTTGACAGTGTTACTGTTAAATGCGTCTGCAATATTTCTTACATTAAAAGATTACAGACGCATTGGCCTTATATTAAAGGTACTGGCAGATGGCATTTCTTTAGTATGTATTTGTATTCAGTGAAAATTTGCTTTGATAATTTATTAAAAATTGCATCAAAATTTTCAGAGCATTCATTTAGAGAATATTCAGGATTATTGTTTTCTGCTTCTAGTAAGTCGAGATAGACTGAATAGAATTCAGAATACATTGCTTGAGAATGCGGCTCCATTAAATGCAAGTTTCTCGTCATTAAATCGAGAAATATGGAGCGAACCCTATTGTCCATGCTGCTTAGCTGGCAATGCTGGAAAAATCCAGCACAGTACCTTTGATAGAAGGGCGTATAAAAATTTGAGAGTTGTTCTCTGCGGATTTCATATTTTCTATTTAAAAGGTCTTTGAATGAGTTGAGATAAACGAGAATGAACGATCCTGTAACACTGATTATTGCAACAACGATAGTACTATTCATAAATGTCTCCTTTCTTTCGTACTCAGCTCTAGTAGGAGCCTGTATCTTAAAGAATAGGAGCAAAACATACAGAAGTCAATATGTGAGAGAGGTGAAGAAGTATGTCAGAAACATTAAAACAGCTGTCAGATGCCCAGACGATCGCTGAGCATGTGACAAGAACAATTTTGTCAGCAGCTAATTATCCGGAGTTCCCGCCGGGGAATGTACCAGTAAGTGTAGCACAGAAGGTGTTTGGAAAATCAGGAACATGGGTAAGAAAAGGAATGGAAGACGGATGGTTAGATATCGGGATAGCAACCGGAAACGGAAGCAGAGGAAATTATTACATCAGTCCGAAGAAGCTCTGGGAGCTGACCGGGTACCTGTGGGATGGAAAATCATAGAAGGGAGAAAGCCAACCCGCACAAATTCCGGCGGACATGTGCCACGATGGCACTGCGGAGAGAAATGCCGATCGAGCAAGTATCGAAGATGCTCGGCCATGAGAGGATAGAAACAACACAGATCTATCTGGATCTGTCAGAGGACGAGCTGGAACAGGCCCATAAAAAATATGTAGTTTAGGAGATGAAACAATGAGCAACTGGGATTTGATTGGAGAAATCACATCGATTATCGGAATATTCACAGCACAGAATTGGTGGATAGCTGCGCTTTTTGCTATAGTGGCCATCATATTCTATTGTAAATTCGAGAAAGATTTGAAAAAGATGGAATGCGGTGAAGATGAATGCAGCTGCATGGAGGATGATGAATAATGGGAAGACCGAGAGTAACGAAGCCAACGCGGAAACAGAAGATCCTGATGAAGAATGCAAATATGGTCCCGCAAAACTGGCTGGTATTGAAAGAGACCGCAGAGGAACTGGTTGCAGTAAACCGCGGTTCCGGAAGAACCAGGAGGGTTCCGAAATGAACACTGAATACACGGTGAAGAATCCGGGAAGGGGAACTGGTTATCGGCTGCCACTGAACAACGATAAGATACGGCTCCAGAAAACATCATATGGGGATGCCATTTACGGTGAACTCACTGACACGATCGGCAAAATGGAAACAATCATGAAACTTGAAAACTGGAAAACAATGCTTGACACGGTACCGGTGAAAGAATGGCCGGTCTACATAGAAAAAAGCCGATCAGCGGAAAACTGATCGGCTTCTTCCATCCTGTAAGGATAAATCATATATCACAAATATAATTTTACCTTACAGGATGGGAAAAGTCAAGAAAAACGGGGCTTCCGGGTCCCGTGTTAAACTCGATAAAGGGATTAAAGTTAGGACTATATACCATGTTTAAGAGGATTATATCATCCTTCCGGAAAGGGGATATCCTGGATATCAGTGAATTCCATGATGGAAGATATGGGGGACCGGGAGGCACAAGGAAAACAAAGGCAAAGCCGACAGAGGAAGAGATGCATCAGGCAAACTGGAGGGCAAAGAAAAAGAGATGCCGGCAGAGATTACTGATGTATTTTAAAGAGGGTGACTGCTGGGCTACCTGGACCTATGAAACGAAGAACAGACCGCCGGATATGAAAGCTGCACTGAAGGACTTCCAGAACGCAATGAAGTATGTCCGGAGGGAATACAAGAAACGGGGATATGAGGTGTTCTGGATCCGGAATATTGAGCGGGGAACCAAGGGAGCCTGGCATATCCATCTGATCATCAATGAGATCAGAGATACAGCGAGCATCATAACAAAAGCATGGAAAAAAGGCGGTACCTGGATCTCAGAGCTGCGAAAGAGCAAATATTACAGTGAAGACTTTGATCAGCTGGCTGCGTACATCACAAAAGACGAGCGGACGGTGGAAAAGAAGCAGGACGGGACGCCGGCAAAGCCAAGGATACGGGAGGCAAATTATAACACCAGCCGGAATATGCCACTGCCGCCACCGAAGAAACAGTACCTGAAACGCTGGAAGGAAGAAGTAAAACTGAAGAAAGGTTACTACATTGCCCGGATCTACGAAGGAATCAACCCGAAAACCGGATACAAATACCGGAGCTATACGATGATCCGGCTGAACAGGAGGGATTAACGTGTGGAAAGTAGATATTTACCTGGAAAATGCCGGGAAGTCTGTGAAAAGAAAAAAAGGCTGGTATGGATACGTCCTGGCCTATCAGGGACAGCGGTTCCACACACTGGAAGAGTTCCGGGAAACGGAAGATACCAAGAACGAACGCGATGTTCGAATGCTCCTGGAAGCGTTATCAAGGTGCAAGCCATGTGAGGCAGTGGTCCACACGGAATCCCAGTATTTACAGGGAACTTTCGGCCGTCTGGCACACTACCGGGAGAATGGCTGGATGAAATCAGACGGTACCGAGATCAAATACAAGGAATTATGGCAGCAGGTATCCGATGCTGCAGTGGGGAAAGAGATAACCTTCCGGATGGGAGCTCATGAATTTTCCGGATGGTTGCAAAGAGAGATACAGCACAAGGAGGAAAACAAAGATGTATGAGAAGTTTGGAGAATTTGATTCCTGGGAAGAGATCAACAAGGCAGCCCAGGCACAGTTAGAAGAGGGCGACCTGGATGCGATCAAGGAGATCGCGAAAGAAAACGGTCTGGACCCGGAGGATGTGGAGGACTTTTGCACCGGTACAATCGAAGAACTGACCACGCCAACACTGGCAGCGATCGGAAAACTGGATGCGGAAGCACAAGACCTGAAGATTGACGGCGTGCTGAAGGACTGGAAGGATTTTCTGGTGGAGCTGTGCACGGAAGACGAGTCGATGAGCCTTGCCGTGAGACGGAAAGGGAAAACCCTGACAGAAGCGTTTGCGCGGATCCTGAAAGAAGGATTCGACACAAAAGCCCGCCTGGATGACCGGATCGTGAAGGCATCAGGGCTGAAGCCACCCATCTATATGGGAATACCGGGAAAAGCAGCGGTGCGGAAGATCATCCGTGAGTATTACCTGGAGGTGAAAGCATGAGAACGTTCAAGGGATTCAACAAAAACCTGCAGGCAACCTGCGGAAAGGGGACTTTCCAGTACCAGCCGGGAGTACTCTACCGGGAGGAAAAGAGCAAGACCAGAAGCACAGGACTCCACGCAGCGGAGTATATCCTCGACTGCATGAGATGGTACCCACTGAACGGAAAGAACCGTTTTTTCAAGTGTACGTCAGGAGGAAGCATCGATGAGGAGGAAGGATATTCCATGGTAGCATCCACAGAACTACGCCTGGAAGAAGAACTGAACCTGTACCAGATCGCCTACTACGCCATGGTATATATGCTGTACCATCCGGCGAGGGAATGGGAGTATTCAGATGCATACGTGACGGCTGGAAAAGAAATCTTTCCGGGGAAAGATACGAAGATCGCGATCGCAAGGGGAACCCATCCGGTGGTATACGGAACACAGGGGATCCTTGGGATGATCCTGGAAGATCAATACGGGGAGATCATAGATGCCAAGATCGCCCAGGTGGGAAAAGAAGCCGAACCAGGAAAACGTTATACCCTGACGACGGACGGGGAGGTGCGGGAAGCATGAAGTGGAAACAACTGGAGACGGTACCGGCAAGAACCCCGAAGACAGATGCATACATGGCAACCGTAGAGGAACTGGGAAATGTCCTGATCCTGGATGTCTGGGAGAACAGGGTGCGGAAGTTCCGGTACTGCATCGATGTGAAGACCGGGCAGCATGGGTATCTGGAAGAAACCTGGAGCAGAGGGAAGCTGCTCACAGCACTGGGAACCAACCCCAATTACTATTGGCCGAAAGACGTCAGATACCCGGCCATCGATAGGAAGGAAAAGCAATATTGCCTTGAAAAACTGAATCGTGCAACGAAAGACGTATACCAGGCGATCGACTGGGAAGAAGCTGGCTATGACAGGGACAAACGTTGGGATGCGGAAAAAAACAGACAGGATCGACTGGACGCGTATATGGAACAGGCTCCGGAAGTCCCGGAGAACCTGAGGGAATGGCTGTTTGAAAAGGCAGCAGGGGAAGATTACCTGATGAAGACCAGGAAAAAAAGACGAGTACACCTGTACGAACTGTGGGGAAAAGTTCACGAAGAAAGAACTCCCAGAAAGCCGGCACAATCAATATATCAATTGCCCGGAATGCAAAAAATACCTGCAGATCAAGACCCGGACAGAACGGATCCGGAAAACCACCCAGTGCTATCTCATCCAGCCGATCGGGGAAGATATGGTACTGCGGATCATCTATGCTCACATCGAGTGGGAATGCCGGAAACATACAGTCACTCTGAATGAAGCGATCCGGGTCATAGGGTATAACCTGTTCAGAAAACGCAGGTCTAAAAGAACGTACAGGATCTACTACCGGGACTGGCAGTCATGGGTAACCGGTAACCACGAAAATTACCGGGCACAGCAGGGATATCTCTATCCGGGAAATTTTAAGGAAATCCTGAAAAACACGATCTACAAAAAGGCCGGGGCAACCATGGAACAGGCAGCACAGAAAGGACTGTGCATGAATTATAACCGGTTTCTGGCAGGAGTCATGCAGAGCGGAAACTATGCAGGTGTGACAGAATATTTGGCCAAAGGCAGGTTTTGGAAGCTGTTACAGGAAGTAGCAGATGACACAGAGTACCCGGGATGGGGCCACACGTACTTTGGAAATCTCAACTTAAACGCAGAAAAAATCGAGGGTATTTTTGGAATCTGCGACAAGCAGATGATCAACCGGATCCGGGACGAAAACGGCGGACACCGCATGGTCAGCTGGGTGCGCTACAGTGAAAAGACCAAAAAGAAGATCCCGACAGAGACCTTACGCTTTCTGGAGAAAAACAAAATAGATACGGAAGATATCGCATTGTCTGGAAAGTATATGTCCCCACAGCAGATCGTCAATTACATCATCCGGCAGCAGAAGGAACAGCACCCGGCATATACTGCAAATGCTGTATTAGAGCAGTATGAAGATTACCTGTCCATGTGCCAGGCTACTGGAAAGGATCTGACAGATGAGATGGTATACCGGCCGAGAGAACTAAAACGGAGACACGATGAAGTAATCGTAGACCGGCAGCAGATGCAGATCCTTCGGGAGATGAGCCGGGACAGCGAGCAGAGGGAAGCATATGCCAGGGAAATGCGGGAGAAATACCCGACAGCAGAACAGACCCTGCAGGAGATCAGGGAACGGTATGAGTATGAGAACGGAGAATACAAGATCATCGTCCCGCAGACACTGATGGACATTGTCCTGGAGGGACGTGCCCTGCATCACTGTGTAGGAAGCAGTGAGCGGTATTTTGACCGGATCGAGGACAGGGAGACGTATATCTGCTTCTTGCGGAGACAGAGTGCCCCGGGAGTCCCATTCTACACGATCGAGGTAGAACCGGGCGGCACGATCCGCCAACACAGAAGCTACCTGGATGAAGAACCGGGGATCGAGGAGATCCGTGGATTCTTGAGGGAGTGGCAGAAAGTATTGAAAAGCCGCCTGACCTGGAAAGACCGGGAACTGGCAAGGACGAGCAGGATCAAGCGGGAGCAGAACATTGAAGAATTAAAAGCAAAGAGAAATACCAGGGTGCTGAAAGGACTGGAAGAAGACTTTTTGGAAGCGGAGGCAGCAGGATGGAATTAACAGTGTTTAAAGATTATAACGAATACCACAACGAAGTACGCGGGGTATTAAACCGCACAGTAGAAGATTTTGTATATACCGGATATCTCTTGAAACAGGGGAGGGATACTGACATCCTGAACGGATCCGGCTACAGCAATGTAAACGAATTTGCCTGGGGTGAATACAAACTGGATGCTACCCAGGTATCCCGGTACATCCGGATCAATGACAAGTTTTCAGAGGGTGGGTATTCCCCACGCCTCCAGGCACAATACCAGGGATTTGGTTATGCGAAACTGGCGCTGATGCTGACGCTCCCGGATGAGGTCGTGGAAGAACTCACACCGGGTTACAGCAAGTCAGAGATCCAGACGGTCAAAGAAGAGATCGAGAGCGAAGAAAAGATCACGGATATCGAAGTTCTCCTGGAAGAAAAGAACGAAGCCCAGGAAGAAATGGGGATGTTAGAAAAAGCCTTCCATGAACTTTTCCTAGAAAATCCGGAACTGTACGTGGAGATGGCAGAATTCCTGAAACACAATGGAACAGAGCATCTGAAGGAATTCCTGGTTCCGGATACGGACAAGATCTACAGCATCCGGATCCAGGGGACTGGAAAGATCCTGATCTACATGAACGACAAAAAAGAGGATATCACAATCCATGCGATCCGGCAGCAGGAGAAGGAGCAGTATTCCTGGGAGCAGGTCACGGACTGTGTAAGCGGCATGACAGATCCGGATACAGACCCGAAGAAACAATGGGAAGAAATCTACGGGCAGGAATTCCCGCAGGAAGAAGAACCGGAAATTGCACCGGTACAACGAAAAAAGCCGAAGGTTGAGAAAACAAAGAAGCCGCCGAAGAAACCGGAAAAGAAAGAACAGCCAGAACCAGAGAAAAAACAGGAAGAGACAAAGGAGAAAAAGGAAGAACAACCAGCAGCTCAGCCGGAGATTCCCGGACAGACTGAACTGACAAAGGATTCCCAGGAATATTGTCCAACACAGACCAGAAAAGCCTACATAGACAATCTGACAACAGCAGACGCAGCAGTATATATCAGCCACGGACTGAACGTTGTGATCCTTGCCTATCCGGAAAAGGTACAAAAATGGTTGGAACAGAAAGTGGATTCGAAAGGAGAAGCAATTGAAAAATAGAGATAGTATCATCCAACCAAAAGACGGCAGATGTTTCCTGTGTGGCATGCTGGATCATGAAGAGTATAAATACTGGTCTTACATAGAGAAACACCATGTATTCTTCGGGTCGAACCGAAAACACAGTGAAGAAGATGGCCTTACTGTATATCTGTGCGTAGAACACCACAGAACCGGAAAGGCGGCAGCCCACCGAAACCGGGAGTCTGACCTGATCCTGAAGCGCTACGCCCAGGAGATCTACGAAAGAGACCACACCAGAGAAGAATTCAGAACCCGGTATGGAAAGAGTTACCTATAGTGGCTTGGCACACTTAAGGATATATCACAAATACACAGAGGGTGCCTGGCTCATGAGGCACCCGGGAAGGAGCAAGATGGAATGGATCACAGATGAGTTCCCACCGATTGCGGAAGGGCTCAGGAATGTATCGATAGAAGTAGAAGCATACCTGGAAAGTGGAAAGATCGTGCCGGCGATCTACGCAAGACTGGATAAGCACTGGTATCTGGCAGAGGGCAGATATCCACGGATTCAGGAAAAAGTGCTTGGGTGGAGGAGAAAGACATGTTAGAGATCGTAGATATCAGAGATGCAACAGAGGAAGAAATCAAGGAATATACTAGGAAACAGGAGAGTCCGGAATGGCAGCAGCGAATGATGCAGGTATTCCTGCACAGACCAAAATGCAGACCGGATTGCTTCGGAGCAGCCGGCAATGATTGTGGGAGGTGCGGATTGCAATAAATGGACAGGAAAACAACAACACAATTTTTAAACAAAGTCCTGGAAAGAGACAGATTGAGCGGAATTGGAAAATACTGGGCAAAAGAAGTGAGTATAGACCCATGGGCAGCGAAAGGAAAGCCAAAAAGAATAGATTATATGCAGTTTGTTCCGGAAAACCAATGCTCAATAGCGGCGATAGAAAAGGGAATCTTTATATGCTATGAAGTGAAAAGTTGTGTGCAGGATGTGTATAGCGGAAATGGGCTGAATTTTCTGGGAGAAAAGAATTATATCGTAACAACGATGGAGTGTTACAAAAAGCTGATTCCGGATCTTAACGGTGGGAAATTTACGAACCATATGTTGCAATGTAATCCAGATTCCTCTCACCATTACGGAATTCTTGTGGCAGTACCGTATTTTCGAGAATTGGAAGAAGAATTTGAGAATCCTACACCTATAGATGCAGATCAGAGATGGAGACTAAAGAGTGTAAGAAAATGTATAACAGGACCAAGAAAGAAATCCATGACAGAATTGTTGTTTTGCATGCTGAGGAGCGGTAGCAGGGGATTGTGAAAGATGCTCTGAATAAATTGAGCGAACAGGAAAGGAGAAGCATGGAAACAAAATATCGTGTATGGGATAAGGATAGAAAGGAATATCTGTCAGCAGGAAATGTGTTTATCGGAATTCACCCGGGAAAGATGCCTGAACAAAGTGACATCTACTTGGATTTGATCGATGAAACGAAAAATAAGTATAAAAACAGATTTGTAGTTGAAACATTTACTGGCATGAAGGATATTCATGGAACGGAGATCTATGAAGGAGATATCCTTATGGGACATGAAAACAAAAATGATCTTGTTGTCGTGGAATACGGAGAATTTTTCGTGATCGACGTTGAAACTTACAACAGAGTTGACAAAGTAATTGGATGGCACACTCATGTCCTGAAAACAGATGTGCTATCTGTGTGCGAGCCATTTTGCCTGACGATGCCGTTGAATGAAAATTACATAGCAAGAAGCGAATATTCGGTTTTAAATAAACGGATCCACCAGACAGAACTTAAAAGAGTGAGAAAAGTTTAAGAAGCGGAAATGCGGGTGAGGATATGGATTTAGGAAGAGCAAGAAGAATCATAAGAAACATCTATGACGAAGAGACAGAAGTAGCGGATAAGATAACAGCTATTCAGGAAGAACTGGATGCGGAAAGACACACAGCAGTATCAAAAGAACACCTGATAGAAGTACTGAGATGGCTGATGGAAGAATATATCTGACATACATATTTTGTGGGGAGGTGATACCGTTGCAGGAAATGACGGAAAACGAAAAGAAAAAGGAATTCCTGAGAAAGTACCGGAGAGCGGTAAGAAGGGAACAGGAGATCCTGGACGAGATACAAAGACTCCGGGCAGATAAAATGTTTCCAAGCGTGTGCAACGATGGGATGCCACGAGGCAGCAGTCAGACAGATCTGTCGGATTATATGGCAGAGATTGACGCAGCGATCGAAGATCTGAAGGAAGAACGCCTGAAAAAGATAAAGATCTACCGGGAAATAGAAATGCGGATCAGCTGCATGAAAGACGAGGACGAGCAGGAAGTACTGAGGATGAGGTACATAAAGGGGATGAAATGGGAAGGAGTAGCGGAAAAAATGAAATATAGCTACCGGGGAGTATTAAAAATCCATGGAAGAGCACTTGAAAATTTTGAAATAAAATAGATAAAGTGTTCATAGAAATGCACACTCTACCTGTGATATAGTGTAAATGGGTTTAGTAGATGAACAACAAACCACCTCCTTGATCCGGCTATCAAAGTGCTGAAAGATAACCGGATGGCTCAGACGGTCAGCCAGTCCAAGAACCGTCACCCACTTCGGAATATCTCCCCGATCGGGAGGGAGCAAGAGCCGTAAAAGCGAGCCGCAGGTTCGAATCCTGTAGAGGGCACCATCTTTTTTGAAACACGAAGCAGT
>OLNF01000461.1_pt1 | contig 35660 bp, 36 predicted proteins | sample 1673061 | NCBI WGS metagenome assembly OLNF01 (sample SAMEA3136751, study PRJEB25190) | human gut metagenome
AATATATGGTATAAAAGAGTCTGAGAAAATCAGGCTCTTTTATTTTATAAACTAATATGATATAATTGTGAATAAATATTTATACAGAAATGAGGAATAATATGAAATCCATTAAGAAAAAACCGATTATGATTTTGCTTATGGCAGCATTAATGGCCACATTCATTGTTGGCTTATGCGCATGCGGCAAAAGTGACAGCAAAAAGGTCGCTTGTGTGGACGATCTGGAGGGCGCAAAAATAGGTGTCCAGCTCGGTACCACAGGAGATATCTATGTATCTGATTATGAGAACGACGGTTCAGGCACCAAGGTAGAGAGATACAACAAGGGTGCTGATGCAGTCCAGGCATTAAAGGTCGGCAAGATTGACTGCGTGGTTATTGATGAGCAGCCGGCACTTGCCTTTGTAAAAGAAAACAAGGGGCTTAAGATACTGGACGAGGAGTTTACCAACGAGGACTATGCATTCTGCCTGAAAAAGGGTAATACAGAGCTTCGCGACAAGGTAAACACTGCGCTTGAAAAGCTGCAGCAGGATGGAACAGTTCAGAGCATCATCGACAACTATATCGGCTCTGAGAATCAGGGGGGAAAGACTCCATACGTGAAGAAGGACGTTGACAGGTTAAACGGTACACTTAAGGTAGGAACCAATGCAGAGTTCCCGCCATATGAGTACTATGAGGATAACAAGGTCACAGGAATTGATATGGATATCATGCAGGCCATAGCCGATGAGCTTGGCATGGATATGCAGGTAGAGGATATGCAGTTTGACGCAATCATTGCCGCTGTATCATCAGGCAAGGTGGATGTCGGGGCAGCAGGCTTTACAGTGACAGAGGACAGACAGAAAAATGTTGATTTTACCGATACATATATCACCACAAAGCAGGAGATTATCGTAAAAGACAGCCAGTCGGGTTCTTCAATCGGTATAAAGGAAAAGCTCTATGACAACTTTGTCAAGGACAATCGTTACATGTATATCGTAAAGGGTCTTGGCAATACACTAGTTATCACAGTATTTGCCGTAATGCTTGGTATTGTGCTGGGATTTTTAATTGCGATAGTCAGAACCAGCCATGACAGAAATGGCGGGCTTGGCATTCTGAATGCAGTCTGTAAAGCATATTTGACGATCATCCGCGGCACACCGGTCACGACGAAGTCCTGGATATAGTCGCCCTCGTTCATGCTGCCGAGCAGCTCGGTCGACAGACCGACCTTCTGGAAAATGATTGCGACCGTGCCCTTTTCGCGGTCGTAACCGGCAATGGTCAGCGGCACCCGCTCAGACTTGTCGTCCACGCGGAAGATAATGAACTGACCGGCTTTCGCCTTCCGCGCCACGAACGGAGCTTCGATCTCCATATAGGTGACGGCGGAATTGAGTTCCTTCTTACATACGATCTTGTACATAGTGTTTGCTCATCCCTTCATTTGTCGTAATATTACGCCGGATGGCGCTCTATATCACGCTTGTTTTCCAACATGCCCATTCTAACATAGAGTGCGCTTATTTGCAAATCCTACCGGTGGAAAAATACCGAATTTACAAAAATATTTTTGGTAAAAACGTGCGTCCAGTCGAATTCCCGCGTCAGCTCTGCTGCGCTGGCCGCCTCCGGCCTGTCCAATAATCCCGCCAGAAACGCCAGCTTGCCCAAAAGCTGCCCTGCTGTCAGCGTTTGGCGCAGCACGCCGAGGTCGAGATCGTGCTCGCGCTTCGAGAGCCTGCGTCCGTCCGGCGCGCAGAGCAGCGGCACATGGTAATAGTGCGGATGCGGCAGGCCGAGCTGCGTTTGCAGCCAGAGCTGCCGCGGCGTCGAGCGCAGCAGGTCCGCGCCGCGCACGATCTCCGTCACGCCGCCCGCCGCGTCGTCCACGACGACGGCCAGCTGATAGGCGTAGACGCCGTCCGACCGGCGCAAGATGAAATCTCCGCACTCCCGCGCCAGATTTTCGCGCACTTCTCCCTGCAAACCGTCTACAAACGAAACTTCCTCGTCCGGCACGCGCACGCGCCAGGCCGGCCGCCGCGTCTTTGCCGCGCGCTCCGCCGCCGTGAGATCGCGGCACGTCCCGGCGTAGATCACAGCCCCGTCGGAGGCGTGCGGGGCCGAGGCCGCGTGCAGCTCGTTCCGGCTGCAATAGCAGGGATAGGTGTCCAGCCTGGCAAACGCCTCCGCATACGCCTCCGTCCGCTGCGACTGCGGCGTCTGCTCCTCGTCCCAGTCCAGGCCCAGCCATTCAAGGTCGCGCCGGAGCTGCGCGGCGTATTCCGGCCGGCAGCGGTCGGGGTCGAGATCTTCAATGCGCAGGATCATTTTTCCGCCCGCACTCCGCACGGAGAGCCAGGCCAGCAGCGCCGAAAACACATTTCCTAAGTGCATCCGCCCGCTTGGGCTTGGGGCGAACCGCCCTACTACCATACCATCACTTCCTTTTCGCCCATTCTAGCATACCCGCGCGGAAAAAGCAAAAGGCCCCGCTTTGAAAAGCGGGGCCTTGGTGCGCAGCTCAGAGATGGTACTGCTGGCTGTATTCCTCGTAATAGCGCTCGTAGGTATCGGATTTCATTTCCTTGATGCTGGAGAGGTATTCGTGCGTGTCGAACGAGTCGGATTCCAGCTCGATCATGGCGACGGCGATGTTCGAGCAGTGGTCGGCCACGCGCTCGTAGTTGGTCAGCAGGTCGTTGAAGAGGAAGCCGTTGAGCAGCGTACAGTGGCCCTTCTGGAGGCGGTCGACATGGTGGAGCTTCAGCTCGTCGCAGAGATCGTCGATCAGCTCCTCCAGCGGCTCTACGCGGGAGGCCAGGGAGAGATCGTTGCGGATGAAGGCATTGACCGTGATATGGACAATCTCGGCCAGCGCAGATTCCAGCACGGCCAGCTCGCGCAGGGCGTCGTCGGAGAAGACAATGCTCTTTTCGCGCATCTCTTTCGCCGTCTGCGCAATATTGAGCGCGTGGTCAGAAATGCGCTCGAAATCGGAGATCGTGTGCAGGAATTTCGAGGCGTCCTCGTTCTGCTTTGAGCTAAGCTCCTGCCCGGTCAGCTTGACAAGGTAGCTGCCGAGGCGGTCTTCGTAGCGGTCGACGACCTGCTCCATCTCGACGACGGTGCGGTAGCCCTCGTCGGAATAGTGGTGCAGGAGGCGCATGGCCTCGGCGAGGTTTTCCTGCGCCTCAGCGGCCATGGAGTTGATGGTGATGCGGCTCTGCTCGATGGCGAGGGCCGGGTGCTGGATGAAGCGCTCCTCGAGGCGGATCGTCTCGTCCGTGGCCTCGGCCTGGACGGGCTTGTCCTTGACCAGCAGATCGACGACCTTTTCGATGACGTCGATGAACGGCAGAAGAATGACGACCTTGACGAAGCGGAAGAGCGTGTTGACAAAGGCGATGGAGACGCTCGACATCGTCATGCTCATGAAATCAAAGTGTACGAAGGCATTGACGAGGTAGAACGCCGCCGCCCAGAAGATGACACCCACGACCTCGACCACGAGGTAGACCATAGCCGTGCGCTTGCCGTCGACGTTCGCGCCGATGGCGGACAGCAGCACCGGCAGCGCCGCGCCGATGGCGATGCCCATGATGATCGGCAGGGCCATCGAAAAATCGATGACGCCCGTGGAGGCCAGCGCCTGCAAAATGCCGACGGCGGCAGATGCGCTTTGCAGCACGCAGGTGAACAGCGTGCCGAAGAGGATACCGAGCATGGGATTGGAGAACGTGGTGAGGATGCGCAAAAATGTGGGGTCGCTCCGCAGCGGGGAGACAGCCCCGGACATGGCGCTCATGCCGAACATCAGCACGGCAAAACCCATCAGAATGTCGCCGATGTGGCGCTTCGTCTGGCTCTTGGAGAACATGCGGAGCACGATGCCAACGACCGAAATAATGCCGGTCAGCGTGGCCGTGGAGAACAGGTCGATCCAGCCGCCGCCTCCGCCAAGGTCGGAAAGGCAGATGATCCAGCCGGTGATGGACGTGCCGAGGATGGCGCCCATGACGATGGAGATGGCCTGGCGCACCCGCATCATGCCGGAGTTCACAAAGCCGACCACCATGACCGACGTCGCCGACGACGACTGAATGACCGCCGTCACGCCCGTGCCGAGTAAAAATCCCTTCAGCGGGCTGCCCGTGAGGCGGAAGAGGATGACCTCCAGTTTGTTGCCGGCGACCTTTTTCAGTCCGTCGCCCATCAGCGCCATGCCAAACAGGAACAGTGCGATCCCGCTCAGCAGCGAGATCAGATTCGCAATGCTCAACGCAGTTTCCTCCGATTTTCAATGTTACGCGCTCTATGATAGCGGCCCCATGTTAAATGCCGTGTAATTTTTATGTAAAATCCAAGTTAAATCTTGCATTTTCCCGATTCTTCACATACACTATATAGAAGAAAGATGGAACGGGAGGAAGCAGCCATGATCTATATTCTTGAGGACGACGAGTCCATCCGCAAGCTCGTCGTCTACGGACTGGAGAGCCAGGGCTTCACAGTGGAGGGCTTCGCGCTGCCATCCGCGTTCCACCGGGCGATGGAGCGGGCCCTGCCGGAGCTGGTGCTGCTCGACCTCATGCTCCCGGAGGAGGACGGACTGCACATTCTGCGCGATCTGCGCGCCTCCGCCGCCACGCGGACGCTGCCCGTCATCCTGCTGACCGCAAGGGACACAGAATATGACCGCGTCATCGGACTCGACGGCGGTGCGGATGATTTCATCACGAAGCCGTTCAGTATGCTGGAGCTTGCGGCGCGCATCCGGGCCGTGCTCCGGCGGACAGGCTCCGCCGCGCCGCGCGAATACCGCGTCGGGCCGCTGCGTGTCTGCCCGGCGCAGCGCATCGTGCAGGTGGACGACGCGGACATCACACTGACGAACAAGGAATTCGAACTGTTGTGCCTGCTGCTGGAAAATCAGGGCATCGTCCTCGCACGCGCAACGCTGATGGATCGCGTGTGGGGCATGGAGCTGGAGCGGGAGAACCGCACGCTCGACGTCCACGTCCGGACGCTCCGGGCCAAGCTCGGCCCGGCGGGCGGCCTCATTGAGACGGTGCGCGGCGTCGGCTACCGGATCGGAGGGGAACGGACATGACCGCGAAAATTTTCCGCAACAGCTTTTTTGTCGGGCTGCTCGTGCTGCTGGCGGCGGGGATTCTGTTTCTCAGCGTGATGTACGCCAACGACGAGACGCTCGCCTTCGACGAGCTGGAGACCGAGATGGCCGTGCTGGCCCCGGCGGTGGAGCGGCTCGGCCTGCCCTATTTGCAGGAGCTGGACGCCGCCGGGCGCGTCACATGGATCGCGGCGGACGGGAGCGTCCTCTATGACAATTCTGCCCGAAAAGACAACATGGAAAACCACCTCGCCCGCGAAGAGATCGCCGCCGCGCTGGAAACCGGCGAGGGCCGCGCCACGCGCGACTCACAGACCGGCGGCGCGCGGACGCACTACATCGCCCGGCGGCTGGCGGACGGCTCGGTGCTGCGCACGGCCTGCACGCAGACGTCGCTGGCGCGGCTGATTTTGAATCTGCTGCTGCCGGTGCTCTGGATCGTGCTGCTGATCCTGGTTTTATGCGCAGCCGTCTCGTTCCGGCTGGCTCGGCAGATCACCAGCCCCATCAACCAGATCGACCTCGACGCGCCAGGCGAGAACGCCGTCTATCCGGAGCTGCGGCCGCTGGCCGCCCGCATCCGCGAGCAGAACCGCACCATCCGCTTCCAGCTCACGGAGCTGTCGCGGCGGCAGCAGGAATTTTCCGCGATCACCGAGCAGATGCGCGAGGGCTTTTTGCTGCTGGACGCAAACTGGGACATTCTCTCCGGCAACCGCAGCGCGAAGACGCTCCTTGCCCTGCCACAGGACGCGGCGAACCTGCGCGGCGCGAGTCTCCCGCCGGAGGCGGCGCGCGCGGTGGAGGCGGCCTTGTCCGGTACGCACGCCGAGGCGCTGCTGCACCTTTCGGACGGCGTCTGGCAGCTGACGGCGAACCCCGTGGCCAGCTTTGGCCGCCCGTCCGGTGCGGTGCTGCTGCTGATGGACGTCACGGAGCGGGAGGAGCGTGAGGCGCTCCGCCGTGAGTTTTCTGCCAACGTCTCGCACGAGCTGAAGACGCCGCTGACCTCCATCTCCGGCTTCGCCGAGCTGATGAAGGAGGGCCTTGTCCCGCCGGAGAAGATGCGGGAGTTTTCCGCGGACATCTACCGCGAATCAAGCCGCATGATCGCGCTCGTCGACGATATGATGAACCTGTCCCGGCTCGACGAGGGCGCGGCGCTCCCGCGCACGACGGTCGACCTCTATACGCTGGCCGAGGGTGTGACGCAGTCGCTGCGGGATGCGGCAGGCCGCTGCGGCGTGACGCTGCGGCTGCTGGGCCAGCATGAGCAGGTGGAGGGCGTGGAGCAGCTGCTGCGCGAGATGCTCTACAACCTCTGCGACAACGCGATCAAGTATAACGTCCCCGGCGGTTCCGTCACGGTCAACGTCTGGCGCAATGGCCAGCATCCGTGCGTCTCGGTGTCCGACACGGGCATCGGTATCCCACAGGCCGATCAGGAGCGCATCTTCGAGCGGTTCTACCGCGTGGACAAGAGCCATTCCAAGGCCGTCGGCGGGACGGGCCTTGGCCTCTCCATCGTCAAGCACGCCGCGCAGTACCACGGCGCGCAGCTTGAGCTGAGCAGCGCCCCCGGCCGCGGCACGTCTGTTACCGTTACATTCTAATGATATAAGTAGTTGGTGTATTCCATCCGGAATACACCAACTTTTATTTCAGTGTTTCACTGTTATTGAGCACCGGTGTGCTGTAGAGGAACAGCACATCCTGATTGTCAAACGTCAGCCACATACCGAGCCGCTCCGGCGCGACATAGCGGATGTCGACGAGGGTGATCCTCGCATAGCCCTCTGCCAGCAGCGGCACGAGGCTGCTGCCGAACGAATCGCGGAACACGACCAGCTCCCGCTCCGTCCCGGCATTTGGATTCTCAATCGTCAGCAGCGATTTCGACCCGGAGAGGAAGATCGCATAGGCGTCGTCCCCGCCCGCTGCATCCAGATCGTAGACCGGCAGCGTTGTATCCGTCTCATAGTCGTAGACCGTGCAGGCCCGCAGCGTGTCATTCGTGAGATACGTGAGCGCATCGGGTGCAAGATCCAGCGCAGACTGTCCGCAGTAGACGCCGCAGAACGGCGCGTCCAGCGTCACGGTCTCATAACTGCCGTTCAGTTCGACGCCCATCGCCTCGGCCAGCCGCTGCGCCACGGGCAGAATCGCCTCCTGCCGCCAGTGGATGTCCGTCCGGTAATAGCTCCCCAGCGTCAGCACATCCGTCAGGCCGACGGTCTGGGCGTACTCCATGCCATCCGCAAATTTCTGTATAAATTCTTCGTAATCAAGCGCCGGATAGCCGTATTGTTCCGCCAAAAAGTAATTTTTGTCTGGGATTGCCGCGAAATAAATTTTCGCGTCCGTTCCCTGCAAATACCGCTCGTAGACAAAGCGGAACCGCGCCAGCGCATGTTCCACTGAGTCCTCGTTCAGCGGGTAGTCGAGCTTCGCGGCATACCCGTCCGCGACGTAAATGCCGTTGTTGTCCTTCTGCCGCAGCACGTCCAGCTGGACGTGCGCCTTGAGGCTGCGGAAGGTGTCCCGCAGTGGGAACTGGTCGAGCGTGTACGTCTCGAACTTCGTCATGAATGTCCCGTCCCAGACAGACTTTGCCGTCAGCTCCGGCCGCTGCGCCAGCGCGCGCCGCTCGGAGACCGAGCGCGCGTCGTCCGCCTTGCAGATGCTCCAAAGCGCGAACACCAGCAGAAATCCCGCCGTCAGGCAGAGGACAAGCCAATTTTTTCGCTTTTCCATCGCCCTGCCTCCTTAAAACCGGAAATACAGGAACGGGTTGAACGACCCGTCCACGAGATACGCCGTGCAGACGGCCAGCAGCCCAACAAGGCCCACCGGCTCCAGCACGGCCAGCACCGCCCGTCCGCCATGCGTCTTTCCCAGCGCATTAAACGCCCGCCTGGGGAGCGGCGTCGCGCCGATGGCCGCGGCCGCCAGAAGCACCGCGCAGCTGCGCAGCTGATAGACGGCCTCCGCACTCGCCAGCGGAAGCCCCCCGCCGCCGAACAGCGCGCGGATCGTGCCCCATGCGTCGCAGACACTGGACGCATCGAACAGGATAAATCCGAGCAGGACGGCAAGCAGCACATAGCAGCGCCCCAGTCCGCGCCGTTTTTGCAGAACCGGAAGCAGTATCAATTTCTCGACCAGCAGCAGCACCGCGAACCACAGTCCCCACAGCACAAAGTTCCAATCTGCCCCGTGCCAGAGTCCTGTTGCAAGCCAGACGATCAGAATGTTGAAAAGCTGCCGCCCCTTCCCCTTCCGGTTGCCGCCGAGCGGGATATAGAGATAGTCGCGGAACCAGCTGCCGAGCGAAATGTGCCACCGCCGCCAGAATTCCGTGATGCTTGCTGCGATATACGGATAGTTGAAATTCTCCGGAAACCGGAAGCCGAAAATGCGCCCCAGGCCAATGGCCATGTCGCTGTAGCCGGAAAAGTCATAATAAATTTGCAGCAGGAATGCGACCGCATACAGCCACGTATAGAGCACCGAGCCGTCCTTCGTCGCGCGGAACGCCGACACGAGCGCGCCGAGCTGATTGGCCAGCAGGATCTTCTTCGCCAGCCCGAGCACGAACCGCCGCGCGCCGTAGGCCGCATCGGCGACGCTGTGCGTCCGGTCGCGGAGCTGCGCGGCCACGTCTGAATAGCGGACGATCGGCCCGGCGATCAGCTGCGGGAACATCGCGACATAGGCCGCGAGGTCGACAAAGCTCCGCTGCGCGGCAACATCGCCGCGATAGACATCGACGAGATAGCTCACGATCTGGAACGTGTAAAAGCTGATCCCGACCGGGAGCGCCACGCGCAGCAGCGGTACGGAAAGGCCCGTCAGCGCGTTAAAGTTCGCAAGGAAAAAGTCCGCGTATTTGAAATATGCGAGCGCCGCGAAGCTCAGAACCACGGACGCCGCGAGGCACGCCTTCGCCGCCGGCCTGCCCCGGAGCTTCCCGATCAGCAGACCGAACACATACCCCTGCACGATCGACGCCAGCATCACGAGCAGATATCGCGGCTCGCCCCAGCCGTAGAATACGAGGCTCGCCAGCAGCAGAACCGTGTTTTTCAGCCGCCGCGGCGCGAGAAAATAGACGAGCAGCACACACGGCAGGAACCAATATAAAAATGGGATACTGGAAAACAGCATGTTTTTCTCCGTTTCAAAAACGGCGCACAGAAAAGGCTGCGCGCCGTTTTGCGTTTTGTTGCTTTAGCCGATGGCGATGGCCTCGTCGGTGATGACGTTCGCGCTGGGATAGGCCGCGGCCAGCTTGTCGCGGAACGTGTTGACCAGATCCTCCGCGCCGAAGCACTCGACAATGTAATTGCCGACCGACACGACGATCAGCTTGTCCGGGAAGCCGCACATCCACTGCTTGCCCATGACATATTCTTTGATCGCCGCGGCCACGCTATCCACATCCGCCGCATCCTTCAGACGGTATGCGCCGCACGTGAAGGTGTTCAGGTTCATCATATGGAACAGGGACGCGGCGTCGTCGAATTTTGAAACGACATCCGCCGGGACGCTGACCAGATATTCCACGCTCGATGCGTCGGCCAAGCCGACCTTGCCGGGCGCGCCGTCGGTCATGTTGGCCTCGTCATAGTCGCCGCCCGCCGCCGGGAACTTCTCGTCGTCGGTATAGCTCGCCCAGACCGTGTTCAGCAGCGTCAGCGCGTCTGCGATCTCCACGTCCGCCGTGTCATTCTCTGCGGGCTTGGCCGCGCAGGCCGCGAACGAGCACACGGTCAGCACCGCGAGCAGCATTGCCAGAAACTTTTTCATGTTGTGATCCTCCAAAATTTTGATGCCTGTGCGGATCTTCCGCACTGTCCTTCCAGACGCAAAAATCCGCGTCCGGTTGCAGCAGGACGCGGATGATTTTAACGGATAATTGTAAACATTCCATGAACAGCGCACAAAATCCTGTATTTTCCGCCGTACAGGCATACGGCGCAGCTCATTTCCCGCGCCGCAGCTCCTTCAGCAGCGCCTCACAGCCCTCCAGCACATCGCGCCACGTCGCCTCGAAATCACCCGTATACCACGGGTCGGCCACGTCGCCGCTCCGCCCCGCGTGCTCCAGCAGGAGCGAGAGCTTCCCCTCGGGGTCGCCGCCGCAGATGCGGCGCATATTTTGAAGATTCGCGCGATCCATGCCGATCAGCAGGTCAAACGTGTCGTAGTCCCGCTTCGTCAGCTGCCGCGCCGCATGGCCCGCGCAGAAAATGCCATGCTCGGCCAGCTTGCGCCGCGCGGGCGGATAGACCGGATTGCCGATCTCCTCCCGGCTGGTCGCCGCCGATTCGATGTGAAACTCGGCCGCCAGCCCCGCCTTCTGCACCAGATCCTTCATGATGAATTCTGCCATCGGGCTGCGGCAAATGTTTCCATGGCAGATGAACAGTATTTTTATCATATTCTTATAACTCCGTTTTTGCTTGGTATTTCTTCTCAAATGCCCAATATTGCAGGTTTTTTCGGCATTTTCCTGTTTCTGTATTTCCAAGGTATCTTCTCAGATCTTCCCGTATTTTCTCATGTTTTTTCCTGCAATATTGGTAAAGGCGTTGGTAAAGAAAGCCGCTTTACCAACGGGCAATTTTAAGCGTTTGCCACACGCAGCAGTTCATCTTTGGCATCATCAAACTTCACATGGGTGTAGGTATTCAGTGTCACACTGATGTCTGCATGACCCATGATGTACTGCAATGCCTTGGGGTTCATCCCGGATTTTGCCATATTGGAACAGAAGGTGTGCCTGCACAATGGTCAGGGTATAGCGCCGCCAGCCATGAGATGCGTTCCACACCGCCGCGCCCGACCGGCAGTCCCTCAAAAAACGCCTCCACCAGCGGCGGACTTTCCAGCTCCTGATGCTTGCCGTTGGTGTCGCCGTATTTATCCCGGCACAGCGGGCAGGCAATGTCATGCACCACGGCGGCAAGCTTCAAAATCTCCTGTGCGTGCTTGTCCAGTCCCTCCAGCTCCCCAATCGTCTTTGTCATTGCCCAGACCTTGAGGAAGTGGTCAATATCGTGGAGATCACCGTTATAAAATTCGACCATCTTTTGAATCGCAGCCGAAACGATCATCGCTTTTCCTCCCTTAAAGTGCAGTGCCTTTTTTCGGCACAAAACTTCATGCATGAACGCTGCATCACGAAAATGTACAAATGCCGGTGCATGAAGTTTTTGTGCATCATTTCCGGTTGCCCCGCAGGGGCGAGGAAATGGCACATTTCTTATTTTGCGATGCTTTTGCATAGCAAAAATCCGGTCATATCGGTACATTCCAATTTCAGCAGCTTCATCTTTTTATCAATACCCCCGGCATATCCGGTCAGGCTGCCGCTTGTACCGACCACACGGTGACAAGGGATCATCAGAGAAATCGGATTGTGCCCGACCGCGCCGCCAACCGCCTGTGCGGACATCTTCTCCAAGCCCTGCTGTATGGCGATCTCAGCGGCAATTTCGCCGTAGGTCATCGTCTTGCCGTATGGAATCGTCAGCATGATGTCGCAGACCACTTTTCGAAACGGAGTAGAATCATACCGAAGCGGCGGTGTGAAATCCGGCGCGCGCCCGGAAAAATAGATGTCGAGCCAACGCTTTGCATCCTGTAGAAGCGGATGTTCTTTTTCAGCAAGTTGTTCCGGCAGGATATTTCCAAAATACTTTTGCCCGTCGAACCACAGACCGATGATCGCCGTCTCGTCGCAGGCCAGCGTGACGGGGCCAAGCGGCGAGTCATAATGCTGCACAAACACCATGTCATTTTCCTCCGTTCTTCGGCCTATAATCCTTCATCTCCGGGATCGCTCCGCCAGCCACGGCCCAGAAATACAAGCTCGCCACGCTGCAATATGGTGAAAATCTCCGGCGGTATTTCCCAAAGCGCTCGCGGCCGATCTCCCGGTGGTGGTAGACCATCCGCAGCCCGCGCTGGATGGCGAGGTCATCAAAGCTGAAAATATCGGGGCGCTGCAAGCAGAACAGCAAAATCATTTCTGCCGTCCAGACGCCGATGCCTTTCAGGCTGCTGAGTTCCCGGATGGCTTCTTCATCACTCATGTGCTCCACGGCATCAAGGTCAAATGCGCCGGCATGAACTTTTTTGGCAAAGTCCGTGATATACTCCGCCTTGCGGAACGTCATGCCCAGCCCTTGCAGCTTGGGAACGCCCGCCGCCAGAAGGGTTTCGGCATTGACTGTCCCCAGCGCATCCTGCATCCGCTGCCAGATAGTGGTCTGCGCCTTGGTCGAGATCTGCTGCCCAATGATGTGGTGAGCAACGGATGAAAACAAGTCCAGATCCACTGCGCGGTCAATATGCCCGATACGGTCAATGACTTCGCAAAGCCGTTTATCCTTTTGCCGCAAATAAGAGACTTCCGTTTCTCCGTATGTAAAATACACGTTTCTCACCCTCTTGCGTTTCTTTCAAATTGCGATATCATTATATCGCAATTCATCAGACAATACTATTAAAAAAATTCGGGAAATATCAAATTTGCTTATCGGCTTAACGCAGCTGGGCACAAGATGCAGCGACGGCTCTTGCCAGGCGCAAGAAGATTTGATCGCCGGTTTTTCGGCGATTGAAACGGAAGCAGAACTCGTCCAGATACGCCTGAAGCTGTGTACAGCGGCCGTGATATGTGCCGAGCAGAAACGCTTTCAGGTTGCTGATAGCCTTGTGCAGCCAATGCAGATAGCCGGCCTCATATTTTTTCGCGTCCAGCGTAACGCCGGACAAATTCCGATAAAGGCGGACGTCACATACTGCACCGTATACGGCAGATACAAAACGACGTAGGCCAGCACCATGATCCAGATCGTGTTGTAGAGCGGGATGATCTTGTAGATCGCGTTCCAGAACAGCATGATGCCGAAGACGAGGACGATGCTCGGCAGCATCTCGGGAAGCAGGCTCACGCCCTCCAGCGTCTTTTTGAAAAAACCCTTCGACTTCCGCACCGCCGCGACCACCGACGTGCCGATCACGGAGCAGATCGTCGCAGACGAGACCGCGAGGAACAGGCTTTTCCAGATGGTGGAAAGTGCCTTCGGCGTGGTCAGCAGTTCCTTATAGTGGTCGAGCGTGAAATTTCCCGCGGCAAGGCAGTAGCTATTTTTGCCTGTAATATCATTTTGCAGCAGCCACATGGCCATGCAGATGCAGGCCAGAATGGAGGATAAACTCGCCGAGCGTCCGAAATCAATTGGTGCGGTGGTGGAATAGCGGTGAATGTCAGTCGTGAACACGTAAAATCCGATGCGCCGCCCCAGCGTATAGGGCGTGCCGTATTCGGAGAGCGTCTTGACGAACACCAGCAGCGCACCGATGGCATAGTTGCCGGTCAGCAGCGGGGCGAAATTTTTCCGCAGCCGCTGGCCGAAGCCCGCACCAAAGACCGCGCCGCTCTCCTCCAGACTCGCCGGTTCGTGAACGGGATATATGGGAGCGTATCCATGACGATCACCTTGACCTTCTTCGCGCCCTCCGGTGCATGGAGCTTGAAGCTGTCGGCAGTGATGGGGTTCTTGAGGTGCATGGTGTTCAGGACGCACGGCTCATGCACGGCCATCCCATAATGCACGAGCAGCTTGCCATCCTCCGTGATGCGGCGTCCGCCCGCAAACGTGGACAGGACGCGGAAGAAATCCTCCGGCCCGGTGGTGATGTTGATGTCCGCGCGGCGTCCGGGGGCCAGTCCGCCGATCTCGCGCTCCTGATTGAACGCACGGGCGCAGTTGACCGTGACCATCTGGATGGCCTTGACAAAGTCCAGCCCCATGCCGAGCGCGGTGCGCAGCGAATCGTCCAGATGGCCGCGCGTCTGGAGATCCACGGCGTGCAGGTCGTCGGTGACGATGCTGACCATGGAGGTGTCGAGGTTGTGCCCCATGACAGTCTTCAGCAGTGCCGGCATGTTGCGCGCGGCGGAGCCTTCGCGCATCATCAGATGACAGCCGTTGCGCAGCCGCTCAAATACGTCCTTATCGCAGAAGGATTCGTGGTCGGTGGAGACACCGGCGGCGACGCAGGCGCTCATCGCCGGGCCGTACATATCGGGCAGATGGCCCTGAAGCGTCATACCGGGGATGGCCAGCGTATCGTCGAACGCCTCCAGCAGATCGGGGAACTCGGCCAGAATGTACGGACCGACGCACTCCGACAGCCCCACCGCATCCGGCCGCTGGAGCGCCTTGCGGATGATCTCCGCGCGCTTGTAAATTGCCTTTGCCCGCTCACACGCTTCCTTCAAAATTACTTCCTCATCCAGCGTCAGGATCTTGCGGTCGCGCATGAGCCATTTGCCGTCGCACATCGTCGACTGGATGTTCGCCGAGTGCATCGCCGTCACCAGCGCGGCGATCTTGTCGTTCACCGGCATCATCGACGGGCCGTGTAGAGTTCCTCGTCAAGCAGGGCCCGCGCCCCCCATTTTGTGGCCATGCGCAGGATGTCCTGCGACGGGACGACCGTGGGATCGAGCCGCCAGCCCTTATGGATCAGGCTCGTCAGCCACATCTCGTCCACCATGTCCATGTGGTTGGAGGAGGAGGCTCCGTCCGTGCCGATGGAGGGACGAAGACCCATCTCCAACATCTTCGGAATTCGTGCAAAGCCGAGCACGCGCATCGCAGAGGCCGGATTGTGCGAGATCTTGACCTCCCGCTTGCGGAACAGCTCCAGTTCCTCATCCGTAAGCCAAACGGTATGCACCGCCAAAAGATTCTTGTCCAGCACGCCGAGCCGCTCCAGATGCTTCACCGTGCCCTCGCCCCACCGTGCGTAGGTCTGCATGGAACTCCTCCTTTTTTCGCGCCGCGCCCCTTGTTCGGGCCGCGCCGCTGTGTTGAAATCAGTATTGAACCTATAACAGTTATAGGTTCAAGCCCCTAATTTCATTTTTGTAGGAACGCATAAATTCCGGCCGGTCTTTCTGGTGTTTTTGAGAGACAATATCGGCCGCAAACGGTTCAGGAGGGCCGCCGGATCGTATGAAAGAGTATCTATCCATCGGAGAGCTTGCGAATATTTTCGGCATGGACGTACAGCTGCTGCGCTATTATGACGCCTGCGGGATTCTGGTGCCCAGCGTACGGAACGAGGCAAACGGGCGGCGCTATTACCATTTCGATCAGGTCTATCCCCTCGCCACGATCCGCGACAGCATTGCCGCCCTCTATGCCGAGGGCGCGCGGCGCGGATACGAGCTGGCCGATACCGTTGTCACACTGAATATCATCGACCAGTTCTCCGAAGGACATCCCGGCAGCTACGTCACCGCGCTCGAAACGCGCATCCTCCCCGCCTGATCCTGTGATCCTGAAGATACAAAACGCCGTCCGCCGGAGCAACCGGCGGGCGGCGTATTGTTTTGTTGTTGGAGTCAGCTCAGATCACCGGCCGCCTTGATCTTCACGCGGTTGGTGTTGCCGGGATAGTACGCCAGCGGGACGTCCTCCATCTCGATGATCTCGACCGTCTCGCGCACAGCCCCGGCCTCGACGGCCAGCTCAATGGCCTCGTGCCTGGCTTTCTCGAGCGACTGCTCGCGCGGCAGCTCGTCATAGTTCATCAGCTTTTCATAGGTACCGCTGACCTTGGAGATGGCAGAGCCGATGGCGTTTGCGCAGCCGAAGTGCTCCGGCTTCAGGACAGACGCCGCGCCGTGGATCTTCTCCGGCAGAATGATGGAGCCGCCGCCGACGAGGATCAGATCGACGTCCGCGTTCGAGACCTTCATCGCGTCCACGCTGTCCTCAACGAGCGCGCGGATGGCGTCCATCGCCTTGTCTGCGACCTCCTGCGGGATGCCGGCGGCCTTCGTCTTGTCGCCAAGCTCCACCATACCGAGCCGCACCGCGATGTCCGTCGCGGTCATCACATCGCCGCCGAACACGAGCGCCTTTTTCGTGATCTCATAGCCCACGCTGTCCGGGCCGACGGTCACGCTGCCGTCCGGCTTAACGCGCACAATGGAGCCTCCGCCGAGGCCGATGGAGATGACGTCCGGCATCCGGAAATTCGTGCGCACGCCGCCGATGGTAACGGCCACGCTCGACTCACGCGGAAAGCCGTTCTGGATGACGCCGAGGTCGGTCGTCGTGCCGCCGACATCCACGACGATGGCGTCCTTGAGCGAGGAAAGATAGCTTGCGCCGCGGATGGAGTTCGTCGGGCCGCAGGCGACCGTCAGGATCGGATAGCGGCGGGCGTGCTCCATGGTCATGAGCGTGCCATCGTTCTGGCTGAGGTAGACGTCCGCATTGGTGATGCCCTTGTCGCGCAGGCTCTTGGCGAAGCCCTCGGTGAACCGCTCGGCCACCTGCCAGAGCGCCGCGTTCAGGATCGTCGCGTTCTCGCGCTCGATGAGGCCCATCGAGCCGATCTCGCTCGAAATCGAGACATGGACGTCCTCGCCCATGACTTCTCGGCAGAGCTTCGCGGCCTCAAGCTCGTGGTCATTGCGCACCGTGGAGAACACGCAGGAGATGGCAATAGACTTGACGCCCTTCGCCTTCATCTCTTCGAAGAATGCTTTCGCGGCCTCCGCGTCGAATGGCGCAAGCTCCTTGCCGTCGTATTCAAAGCCGCCGCCGATGATCGTGCTGCCGACGGCGATCTTCTGGATATCCTCGGCCCAGTCGACCATCGGGCGGATGCCGGTCGTCGCGGGCGCGCCGATGCGCAGGATGCCGATGGGCGCGAGGTTTTTGCGCTCGACGATGGCGTTCGTACACTGCGTCGTGCCAAGCATCGCCTGATGGATCTGCTTCGGATCCACGCCCGAGACTTCCAGCACCGTGCGCATCGCGCCCAGGATGCCGTCATAAATGTCCGCAGAGGTGGGATACTTGATATCCGCAACGACTGTGCGATTCTCATCCACCAGGACGGCGTCCGTATTCGTGCCGCCCACATCGATTCCAAGTTTGTACATGCTCAGTGCCCTCCCTTGCAGCGCTCTTCCAGCGGAATATAATCGGTGTCCACGCCGAAGTAGCGCGGGCCTACGAGTTCAATGCCCTTTTCCGTCCGCCACAGGTGGAAGCACTTCAGGCCGACCACCATCACGCGCTTGCCGTATTTCAGCGCATCCGTCGTCACCGGGAGGAACGTCTCCGTGTCCACGAGCGAGATGAGGTCGGGCGTTGTGGCAAGGATCTCGCCGTCTACCGTCGCGGTCAGGTTCTCGTTCTGGAATTCCACATAGGCCGAGCGCCCCTTGTAATCGCCGATCCCCTCGAGCACGACCTTGCCGAAGTTGAAGCCCGCGCGCGTCTCGCGCAGCACATCCGCGATCTTGCCCTTGAAGAGCTTGAAGCCCTCCGCCATTTCGAGGAAGTGCTCCTCCGGCGTCTTGTCGCCGCAGTCCTTGATGGTGCGGATGGCGCGGCCGAGCTGCTGGCTGCGCGTCACAATGCCATGTACACCGAATTCCTTCATCTGCCTGCCGCTCATCGGATAGAGCGAAACAGAAACCGACGCGCCGCAGCTCATCGTCACCGCACGGGCCAGCTCCTCCGTCCACTTGTTTGTGATCGTTTCAAAGATGCAGCTGTTGCCCTTCTCGTCCACAAGCGCCATCGGCGTCGCCTTCATGCCGCCAATGGTGAACGTGACCATCTGCAATTCCGGGAACGCGCGGCCCATGCCGTCGACGTCCACCATCGGCATACCGAGGCGCGCCGCCGCCGCGATGGGCAGCATCGAGTTGACGCCGCCCGCCTCAATGGGCATGAAGGCGTAAATCTTCTGCCCAAAGAACTTCGAGACCATGTCAAAGAGCTTCTGATACTCCGTGCCGCCGATGGCCTTTTCCGCCAATACCGTCGGTGCGCCCATCATCGCAATCGGGACGATCAGCGCATCATCCGGGACTTCCTCCGGCTCCAGCAGCGTCACCGGGCCGCACTCCTGCACTGCGCCGATGGCCACGAGCTTGCCGACATAGGGATCGCCGCCGCCGCCCGCGCCGAGCAGGGCCGCGCCGGTCGCAATATCTTCAATTTCCGGGATACCGATTTTCCGCATAACAATACTCCTTCTTTACGATTCCGGGGGCATGGGCAATGCCCATGCCCCAAAATCAAATTACTTGTTTTTTGCCGGGAACGCCTTCGCCAGAATGACATACAGCACCAGCGAAACTACAATGCCGTTGACCGGGCCGACGAAGAACGGCCAATTCAAAAACGGCAGCGCCTCGACCAGACCGGGGAAGCTTGCGAACGTACCGCCGGTGATGCAGGCAAAGATTGCGCCCACCGCAAACGAGATCACGCCAACCGCCGAGAAACCGGGGTGAACCTCAAAGTTCTCCTTTTTGCCCTTGCCCACGATCCAGTAGGCTGCAATCAGCACACCAGCTAGCGGCGGAATGAGGGCGGACATCAGGGACAGGAAGCCCTGGAACGCATTGAGCAGGCCGAACGCCGCGAGCAGCGTACCGATGCCGCCGGCCACGCCGGTCGTGATCTTGAACTTGCTCTCGTCAAAGCCAAGCAGATTGCTGAGGGCGAGGCCGCCGGAATAGGCGTTCGTGACGTTGGTCGTCCATGTGGCCAGCACGAGCGCGACCAGACCGACGAACGGCACGCCGAGAGACGCGAGAATGGCGGAAATATCATACTGCCCCGTGACGATGCTCATCAGCGCGCCGGTGAGCAGCATGAACAGGCCCGCGGGGATGACACCCACAATGGAGGATTTGACCACGTCGCCGCGGCTCTTGGCAAAGCGGCAGTAGTCCGCAGAGATGACGCCGCCGAGCGCGAAGGACGCAACGACCATCGAAATACCGAACACCATACCGGAGGACACTTCCGGCGCATAGTTCGCAATGGCGCTGCCGCCGTCGTTGGACACGATCCCGGCAATCAAGCCGTACAGGCAGACGATGACGAGCAGCGGAACCGCGATGTAGTTGAGCCATTTCAGGCCCTTGAAGCCGCCGCACGCCGTCACCAGCATGATCACGCCCCAGACAATTGAGCTGATCGTCACGAATGTAGGCGTCGCCTCCTTGCCCATCATGCTCGCAACCATGCTTGCAAACGCGCTGCCGCAGGTCGCAGACTGAATGCCGAACCAGCCCACGCAGGCAATGGCCAGCAACGTACTGATGATATATCGCGCGCCCTTTTCTCCCAGCGCGCCGGAGGCCATGACCGAAACGGGCAGCCCCGTGTCACAGGCCTGCATCCCAATAAAGATCATATAGGCGCAGATGATTCCGTATCCGATCAGGATCGACAAAATGATCTGCCCCAGGCTCAGCCCGCCGCCGGCCAAAACGCCGCCGATCATCAGGCACGGCACGCAGATCATGCCGCCCGCCCAGACCGCCGCGATGGACAGCCAGCTCTGCCGCTGCGATTCTTCGATCTTGAATCCGTTCGTTTTTTCACTCATAGAAATTGCTCCTCTCTCCTGAGAAATCTCTTTGACGTATCAAAGAATGGCACAATGATACCACTGCAAATCGCAAAAGAATATTGTCGAATCGGCAGAAAAAACGCCCTGTGCATTGTCCGAACGGACAATGCACAGGGCTTGATTCATTTCTATGCCTCATGCTGCGCATGGAGGAGGCGGTAGATGGCAGCGCTGCGGTACAGCTCGATCGTCTCCGGCATTTTCCCGAGCCGGTAGCCCAGCAGATCCGAGATCCGCTGCAAGCGGTATTTGATCGTGTTGATGTGTAAAAACAGCGCCTGTGCCGTGTGGGTAACGCTGCTGTCACAGTCCAGAAGATACACGCACGCCGTGTTCAGCAGCTCCTGATACTCCCGGTCCGCCTGCAACGCGGCCAGCGGCAGAATCCGCCGCGTGGCCGCCGCCTCGCCCTCGCTGATCCGTTTGCGGCACATCGCCGCCAGCTCCAGCTCTCCTTGCAGAAAAATTCTTTTGTGCGGATAGATGAATTTTGCATCCTCCAAATTGTCTAATGTCAATAAATAGGCTTTTCGACATCTTGTCGTATTGGACAATCCGCTGCATCGTACCAAAACGGCCTCTGGGTGCTCCGGCAGAACCTGCCGGAGCATCTCCTCCATAGCCCGTTCCGTGTCCCGCAGCGAGCGCGGCGTGCTCAGGCTCATGACCGGATTCCCGTCATAGACCGCGCCGATCACGCTGTCCGCGCATTGCCGCGCGGCATCAAGGAGCTGCTCCATCCGAATCGTTTCCGCCTCCTTGATCCCGCACAGCATCCAGATCTCGTGCAGCGCGGCCACATCGACACGGAAAATCTCCGCCAGCCGCCGCATTTTCAGCGGCTCGTCCTGTAAAATGGCGCGGATCAGCTCGTGGATCGCGACTGCGCCGTGCTGTCTGCCCCAGATGTTGATGCAGATACGCACGGTATCCGCTGCCTGCTCCGCCAGCTGCGCACTGAGCGGCTGGCCGACTCGAATCATTGTCAGCTGCAACGGATGCGGCAGATCGGCGCAGATCGGCTTGCAGATCAACGCCGCATCCGGCAGAAACGGACACGGGGTCGTCTCTCCATCCACAAGCGGCAAACACCGCTCGATCCCCTCGCGGATGCTGTCCTCCGTTCCGCTCGGCCATGCAGCAAGATTCAGGATTCGACCCTCGTGCGTGCTCAACACCGCCGAACAGCCCAGCTCCGCACAGAGCATCTGCAAGGCCGTCCCCACTGTCTGCTGATGGTGCGGCGTGGTCGAGATCCGCGCCAGAATGTCCGACACGAGCGAGACGTTTGCCGCCCGGTCGCGGTAAATGCACTCCGTCACATCGGTGATGAGGTCGCTGTACCGCAGATGCCGCTGTCCCTCCGGCATACAGATCAGGACGAAATCGTGCGCATTTGCGATCTCAATGAGCCTCGGATTCACACGCGGGAGATACACCCCCACGTAATACAGCACCAGTCCCACTTCCCCGCCCTCGATCAGCCGCAGCAGGTTGGAACACTGCCGGTCAACATCTTCGATGCAGTTCAAAAAGCCGGTAATGACGATCTCACTTCCGGAATATTTGTCGTGCGGAAATACCTCCTGCACCAGCACGCCCGGATCGACCGATTCCAGCACCGAAATAGACGAAACGGTTTTCCCAAGTCCCTTTGCTCCGCCGATCACCTTCGCCTGCCGCAGCGACGGCAGTTTGAGCAGATCCGCCACCGTAACGCTCATCCTCTCACCTTCTTTTCCTGTATTCTAATGGTTCAATGCAGCTTTTCAAAGAAGTCCGCCGCCCAATCATAATCAATCATCTGATAGGGTGTTTGTACCATTTGTGCCAAAGGCTGTTTGAACCGCTCCGCGATCGCGCCATAGACCCTGTCGCTTAACTGGTATGCAATCTCTTTTCCGGCAGCGCCATAGAGAAATACGATGTCTTTCCCATTGCAATAGGTGTAAAAGGCATTTCTGAATTCAAAATCCGGCATCTTCTGACTCGTCTGCGACACCAGGAAGACCTTGCACAGCTCGACGACCCTGTCATCCTTTCCGGACTCCAGACAGGCCGCTTTTTCGCGAAGCGCATCCATGTTGGGCACAATTCTGGTCATGGCATAGGGAAGCAGCTCTGTCTCCCGCACTTCGGCAACTTTTCTCGCGTATTCCGGACCATTATCATGAACGACCCAGATCGCTGCGCCATGCTTCATATCATGGTACAGCATGTCATATTCAAGATGCGCTTCAAATCCGCAATTTAGGCATTTCCCGGCAAAGCGCTCCCCGCTGATTACCGTTTCAATCACATCCGGAGCAAAATCCGTATTCAGGCTTTCAAATATGGTCGTCCCAAAATTTTTTCCGCAGTTCGGGCAGCTTACTGAAATTCTTCTTGGAATCGACATCTTCTGTTGCCTCCTTTTGCTCTTTCGAATACGAACAAACCATCGTAAAAATCATAGCATATGCCGACCTGTTTTGCAAGGCCGCCGTAGTGTGGATCTCTCTTGCGGTTTTTCTGTGCCGCATTAAATATGCTCCACCGGCAGTCTTCCCATTTCTGACACCAGAGCGCACAGAAGATCAAAAAATGTTGAAATACCTGATCGAATAGTTGCCGCAAAAGTTCGTTTTGAGCTTGTTTCAGTACTATTGCACAAAGATATTTTGAGAGGCAGCAAAATGGATTACAGAATTGAAAAGCGGGGCGCATTTCAGGTTGTCTGCAAGCGCAAGCGGGTAGACAAGCCGCAGTCTGGCACAGCAACGCGCGAGATCTCAGATATGAGGCAGGAATTCGACGCGAACGGCACGCCGGAGCGGCTGATCGCCCGCCTCCCGGCGCAGCGGTCATAAATTTAAAATCGAAGCGTCATTGCGAACCAGCCCGCAGGCTGGTTCGGCGGTCCCGTGGATCTTATTGGAGTGTTCCGATGTGCTTGTAAGGGCGTGACTCTGCTCCACACGTTCCGCCACAACGCCAGAAAGCCCCCCCTATCAAGAGGGGGCTTTCAGTGCTGCTCAGCCGTCCAGCTCTGCGAGCCGGCCAAAATGTTTTTCGTGTGCGGCCCGGTATTCGGCGTTGAAGAACGAATCGTCGCCCTGATGCAGGTGCTGGATGTAATCGTGGTGCGTCCGGGCGATCTCCGGGTCGGTCAGTGCAATGGTGTAGATGCCGAGGTTGGAGCACTGATCCGCGATGCGTTCGATGTTCGTCAGCGAATTCAGAAAGCCGAGTCCGCCGTAGACCGTGCATTTGCCGTCTAGCAAACGGCGCGTGTGCCGCGCGCGGAGCGTCTCGACAAGGTCATCGATGACCTCCTCCACCGGCTCGATGTGTCGGGCGACGCGAGCCTGCCGCGTGGTGAAGGCGTCCGCCGCGTAGCCCATGATCTCGTGCAGCGCGCCCTGCAGCACGGCGAGCTCCTGCCGGGCCGTGGTGGAAAACTGTGCGCCGCGTGCGTGCAGTTCTTCGGCGCTCTCAGTGAGGTTGACGGCGTAATCGCCGATACGCTCAAATTCGGAGAAGCACTGGAGATAGTAGTTCAGAAGGACGCTGTTGTCATCGGCCTCCATGTGGCCGGACAGGCGCACCAGATAGTTGTTGACCGCGTCGGCCAGCATGTCGATCGACTGCTCATTTTCCTGCACGGTCTCGATGACGGCGCGGTCATACGCGCCGAGCGTGCCCATCGCGCTGTCCGCTCCTGCACAGGCCAGGCGCGCCATCGTGGCAATGGCTTCGTCCGAGCTGGAAAGCGCCAGCTCCGGCGAGGTGAAGAACTTATCGTCGAGCAGCTGAAGCTCGTGCTCGACGCCCTGCGAATGGCGCACATCGTCATGGACGACAATGCGGCTGAGCTTTTCGTACAGGCCGCAGAGCGGCAGAAGGAGCACCGCGCAGGCCAGATTGAACAGCGTATGCGTGTTCGCGATGCCGCCGGAGGTGATCGGCGCGGCCCAGATGCGGTCCAGCGCCCCGGCGCTGTGCAGGATGTTGACCGCCGCGAAGACCAGCACGGCCTCGCTGAGGTTGAAAAGGATGTGCACCATGCCGGTGCGCTTGGCGTCGGCCTTCGCGCCGATGGAGCAGACGATGGCCGTCGTGACGCAGTCACCGAGGTAGATGCCGACGAGGATCGGATAGACCGAACCGAACGTCAGCTGCCCCGTGACGGACAGCGCCTGTAAAATGCCGATGGTGGCCGAGGAGCTTTGGATGGAGAACGCGACACCCGCGCCCGCGAGAAAGCCGAGCAGCGGCTTGTCTGCCAGACTGACAAACAGCTGCGCAAACGTCGGCGACTGGGACAGCGGCTCCACTGCGGCGGTCATGTTCATCAGCCCGGTGAAGAGGATGCCGAAGCCCATCGCAATCGTGCCGATGGTGTCAGAGTTGCGGAAGCGGAAAGCCATGATCAGCAATATGCCGAGGATGGCCGCGAGCGGGGCCAGAGTCGAGGGCTTGAAAACATTCAGAAAGGAATTCGCACCCGCGTTCAGGTCGAGCAAACGGATGATCTGGCCCGTGACCGTCGTGCCAACGTTCGCGCCGAGGATGATGCCGATGGACTGGTGCAGTGTAATGATGCCCGCACCGACGAGTCCGGACGTCAGGACGATCGTCGCCGTGGAGCTTTGGATGACAGCCGTCACGCAGAGGCCCAGCAGGAAGCCGACGATGGGACTGTTTGTCACCTTGCCCATTGCTTTTTCAGCGCGCCGGACGAGCCGTGCTTCAGCCCATCGCCCATAATGCGCATACCGTAGAGGAACAGCGCCAATCCGCCGAATAGTGCGATGACATGAAAAATACTCATTTTCTTCTCCCATCCTCCCCGCGCGGGAGGCCCGCCGTATCAAACTCTCACAATTTAATATTGTAACATCGCGTTGAAAAATGGAAGAAAAAATTTAGGCGGACAGATCGTCCGCCCAATTTTTGGAATTTCCTTGTAGGGGACGATGCCCTCATCGGCCCGAAAGCGTTCGTTTTGCTGTGCAGCTGTACCGAAAGGCGATGCGCAGAGCGCAGAGACCTTTCGGGCGGTAGGGTCTGGCGCGACGGACAGCTGATGGCTGGGATTTTTTGAGTCAAATTCAGGACAACGGTACGCACCTTGCCCTCTTTCTTTTCTTGGAAGATTGAAACCATTCTTTTCTTTCTGGCACAGAAAGAAAAGAATGGTTTCAAAAAACTCCCCCAGTCTGCGTGGAGCGCAGACAGCTCCCTCTTGGTAGAGGGGGCCTAGTATCATTGAATGTGTACGTGGTTATTGATATGGTCGATGCAATAGCAGTGGTAGCCATTGCACTTTGAGCAATAGCGGAACTCGAGATCGGGATAGTCCGTATCCGTCCGGCCGCAGACCTCGCACTTGTGCCGATAGGGCTTTTCGCCGGATTTGGAGCGGTAGGAATTGGCCCAGTTCGCGTTCGGCCTAGGCCCGGCTGTGGTGCGGTAGTTGCGGTGCGGCCGCCGCCACGAATCCGGGAACAGATTGAGAAAATCGCGGCCGAAGAACAGGAAATAGTTCGCCAGCGGGACAAGCGGCATCAGCCAGTAGAAGCGCAGCAGCGAGTAGGACAGCAGCATCTGGACGACGTTCCATGCCGTGACGCCGAGATAGACCCACGCGAGATACTTGAGCTTGAGCGGCAGGATGAACATCAGATAGACGCGCAGATCGGGTGCGATTGTCGCGACGGCGAGGAACAGGCTGAGGTTCAGGGCCGAGGCTGTCGCCGGATATCCCATCAGGAGGGCGGCGAGGTCGGTCATCAGAAGGCCCACCAGATAGTAGAGGTTGAAGCGAAGCGTGCCCCAGTAGTTCTCCAGGATCTTGCCGAACTGATAGCAGCAGTAGAGCGAGACGGCCGCGAGCAGCACGCCCCAGCTCGAGGCGTCGAGCAGGTAGGTGAAGATGTAGCTGAACAGCCGCCAGACCTGCCCATGCAGCACCTTTGTGGGGCTGAAGCAGAGCAGGGAATAGACCACATGGCTCGGGTCGATGACCGAGAGGATGTACGTGATGACATTGCCGATGCCAATGACCATCATCAGATTTGGGATGCCCTTATTGCGGTTTTTCAGACAGAAGCGGTCGAACCGCCTGCGAAGCTCTTTCATGATGTAAAAAACTCCTTTGCTGCGAATATCTGTATGATACAGGAACGGCGCGGAAAAATCTATGGTCAAACTGTAAACTCTGTGGAAAAGTATAGACAAAATATTTTGAATTAGTCCGAAAAAGCCGTTGACTTTTGCCGAAAAGCACGTATAATAAATATGCTTATAAGGCGAGACAATTGAATCCTTATCGAGAGTGGCGGAGGGAACGGCCCGATGAAACCCGGCAACCTGCGAAGGCAAGGTGCCAAATCCGGCGATGTGATCGAAAGATGAGGGAATGAACTTCCAAGTGCGTCTGTCGATGACTGACAGAGGCGCTTTTTTCATATCCCGACGAATGGAAAGGAACAGGACTTATGAACAACGAGAAACGGATCTTTACCTCCGAATCTGTGACCGAGGGGCATCCCGATAAGGTCTGCGACCGCGTGTCCGACAGCGTGCTCGATGCGGCGCTGGCGCAGGACCCGATGGCGCGCGTGGCCTGCGAGTGCGCGGCGACAACGGGCTTGATGCTCGTCATGGGCGAGATCACCACGACGGCAACGATCGACGTGGCCGACATCGCGCGCAAAGCGATCTGCGAGATCGGCTATGACAACGCGGCGGCGGGCTATGACGGGCACAGCTGCTCCGTGCAGGTCGCGCTGCACCGGCAGTCGCCGGACATCGCGATGGGCGTCGACAGCTCCTACGACGACAAGAACGAGATCGGTGCGGGCGACCAGGGCATGATGTTCGGCTTCGCCTGCCGTGAGACGCGCGAGCTGATGCCGGCTCCGATCTCCTACGCGCACAACCTGACCAAGGCCCTGACGGCCTGCCGCAAGAGCGGCGAGCTGCCGTGGCTCCGCCCGGACGGCAAGAGCCAGGTCTCCGTGCAGTATGCCGCCGACGGCACGCCGGAGCGCATCGACACCGTCGTCGTCTCGACGCAGCACGCGCCCGACATCGCGATCGAGGACCTGCGCGCGCAGGTGATCGAAAAGGTCATCCAGCCGAACCTCCCGTCCCGTCTGCTCGACGAGAAGACGAAATATTATGTCAACCCGACCGGCCGCTTCGTCATCGGCGGCCCCGCGGGCGATTCGGGCCTGACGGGCCGCAAGATCATCGTCGACACCTACGGCGGCTATGCCGCGCACGGCGGCGGCGCGTTCTCCGGCAAGGACCCGACAAAGGTCGACCGCAGCGGCGCATACATGGCCCGCTACATCGCGAAGAACATCGTGGCCGCAGGTCTTGCCGACAAGTGCCAGCTCCAGCTGGCCTACGCCATCGGCGTGGCGCAGCCCGTGTCCGTGCTGGCCGAGACGTTCGGCACCGGCAAAATTTCCGACGCAGCCCTCTCTGATCTCGTCCGCGCCTGCTTCGATCTGCGCCCGGCGGCCATCATTGAAAGGCTCGGCCTGCGGCGGCCCATCTATGTGCAGACCTCGGCCTACGGCCACTTTGGCCGTGAAGAATTGAATCTTCCGTGGGAAACGGTCGATATGACCGAAGCTCTGCTTGCAAAAGCGTAAAAAATAGAGTATGATGCTCTTGTCAAAGGAGCGAAGAACTATGAAGAAAATTGAGATCATGGGCTGCGGCTACATCGGCCTGCCCACCGCCGTCACGTTCACGCTCGCGGGCTATGAAGTCTGCGGCTTCGATGTCAAGGCGGAAACCGTTGAAATATTGAGCCAGGGCAAGATCAACATCGTCGAGCCCGGCCTGCAGGAGGCGCTCACTGAGGCAATGGCGACGGGCCGCCTGCACTTCACCACCACGCCGGAACCGGCGGACGTGTTCATCATCGCCGTCCAGACGCCCTACCGCGAGACGCCGGAGAAGAAGCGCGTGTCCGACATGCGCTTTGTCGAGTCCGCAGCGCGCGAGGTCGGCAGCGTCATCCGCCCCGGCGGTCTTTGCGTGCTGGAATCCACCTCGCCTCCCGGCTCGACACGGCTCGTCGAGCAGATCGTCTCCGAGGTCAGCGGCCTGAAGCCCGAGGAGTTTATGACGGCGCACTGCCCAGAGCGCATCATTCCGGGCCGGATGCTCCTTGAGCTGCGGCAGAATGACCGCATCATCGGCTCCAATCGTCCCGAGGCGGCGGAGTACGCCAAGTCCATCTATGAAAAGGTCGTCACCAAGGGCACGATCCGCCTGACCGACGATCTGACCGCCGAGATGTGCAAGCTGACGGAGAACACGTTCCGCGACATCAACATCGCATACGCCAATGAGCTGAGCAAGGTCTGCGACCGTCTCGGCATCGACGTCTTCCAGCTCATCGAGCTGGCCAACTGCCATCCGCGCGTGAACGTCCATACGCCGGGCGTCGGCGTCGGCGGGCACTGCATCGCGGTCGACCCGTGGTTCATCCATGAGAAATTTGAGGACATCACGCCGCTGATCGCCGAGGCGCGGCACGTCAACGACACGAAGCCCGAATGGGTCGTGGAGCGGATCGGCCGCGACGTGAAGCCCGGCGCGAAGGTCGCCGTGCTCGGCATGAGCTTCAAAGCCAACATCGACGACACGCGCGAGAGCCCGTCCGTCCTGTTTGCAAAGCTCCTCGAGGAAAAAGGCTATCAGGTCATTGCCTGTGAGCCGTATATCGAGGGCGACGTCGCCGGCTTCCCGAACCACACACTGGAAGAGGCGATGGCCGCGTGCGATTACGCCGTCATCACCCTGACGCACGACAAGTTCAAGGAGCACAAGGATCTCATCGCGGCGAAACCGTATTACGACTGTGTCGGTTTGATGCGGTAAGGCTTGCAATTTGGCGAAAGTTTGGGTATACTAATCTCAGAATATTGACAGGAGGTCATTTTTATGGCTGCAAAGATTGAAAAGTCCACCATCATCGGCGACGTTCTGGACATCGCGCCGGAGACCGCCCCGCTGTTCATGGCCATCGGTATGCACTGCCTCGGCTGCCCGTCCTCCCGCGGCGAGACCGTCGAAGAGGCCTGCATGGTCCACGGCGTCGACTGCGATGCATTCCTCGCACAGGTCAACCGCTTCATCGAAGCAAACGAAGAAGCAAACAAGTAATTTAACGGTATTCAGCAAAAAGCGGCCTTTTGGCCGCTTTTTTGAGTAAACGGAGAACCTATGAAGATCCCAATTTCCAAACGGCTGCGGCTCTGCGCGCAGCTGGTGCCGGAGGGGGCCCGCGTGGCCGACATCGGCACCGACCACGGCTATCTGGGCCTCTATCTGCTGCAAAACGGCCGCGCCGCACATGTCCTCGCTGCCGACCTCCGTCCGCAGCCGCTGCAGACGGCGAAGCTGCACGCGGCGAAGTTCGGCTTCGCCGGACAGATAGAGTTCCGCCTGTCGGATGGCCTTGCAGAGATCGGCCCGGACGAGGCCGACACGATCGTCTGCGCGGGCATGGGCGGCGACCTGATCGTCGAAATTTTATCCGCCTGTCCTTGGCTGCACAAAAAGAACTACACGCTTATCTTGCAGCCGCAGTCTGCCGGGCAGGAGCTGCGCCGCTGGCTCGGGGAGCACGGCTTCGCCATCGAGTGCGAGCAGCTTGTGCAGGACGGAAAATTTTTATACACGGTGCTCCGGGCGCATCCGGGCGCGGGCACTCCCCTCTCGCCGGGCGCGCAGTACGTCTCGCCGTGGCTGCGCCAGAGCGGCTCGCCGCTGCTCGGTGCGTACATGCAGCGCATCGAAACTGCCCTCCGCCGCAGCGTGGAGGGCCTGATGGGCGCGGAGCATCAGCGGCCCGAGCGCCTGGCCTATTACCGGTCAGCGCTCGAAGAAGTCGAAGAAATGAGGAAAAATCATGAGAACGGTACGGGAAATTTATGACGTCCTGTTTGCCTTCGCGCCGGAGCGCATAAAGATGGGCGACTGGGATAATGTCGGCCTGCTCTGCGGCCGGTTCACCACCGAGGTGGAGACGGTGCTCGTCGCGCTCGATCCGCTGCCGGACGTGATCGCCGAGGCGGTGGAGCTTGGCGCGCAGTGCATCGTGACGCACCATCCGCTCTTTTTTGACCCGCCGCGCGCCATCAATGAAACGACGCTCGCGGGCCGCTCTGTTCTGGAGCTGATCGAGCACGGCATCGCAGCAGTCAATCTGCATACGAATCTCGACTGTGCACCCGGCGGCGTCAATGACGCGCTGGCCGCGAAGCTGGAGCTGGACAACGTCCGAGTCCTGAACCCGGCGGGCGAGGACGATGCAGGACGGCCCTATGGCCTGCTCCGGATCGGCGAGACAGAACAGACGGATGTGCGGACGTTTGCGGCGTTTGTGAAGGAAAAGCTGGCCTGTCCGGGGCTGCGGTTCGCCGACGCCGGAAGACCGGTGCGGTGTGTCGCCGTTGGCGGCGGGAGCTGCGGCAGCGCGATCGATGAGGTGCTTGCGGCGGGCTGCGACACGTTCGTGACGGCGGATCTCAAATACCATCAGTTTGAGGAAGCGCGCTGGCGCGGGCTGAATCTGATCGACGCGGGCCACTTTGAGACCGAAGATCCGGTCTGTGAGGTGCTGGCCATGCTGCTGCGGGAGCGTTTTCCGGAGCTGCGCGTCCTGAAATCGACGGTACATCGCAACGAGACCCAATTTTTTGGTTGATTTTTACCGCTGACCTATGATAAAATATAGGGCAGAAAACTGATACGAAGGGAAGAAACTCCATGTCCGGACATTCCAAGTGGCATAACATTCAGAAAACGAAGGGCGCGCAGGACGCAAAGCGTGCGGCGGCCTTTACGAAGATTTCCAAGGAAATGATCGTCGCGGTCAAAGAGGGCGGCGGCGTGGCCGACCCGGCCTACAACTCCCGCCTCGCGACCGTCATCACCAAGGCCAAGGCGGCCAACATGCCGAACGACAACATCAAGCGCGTTCTCGAAAAGGCGGCTTCCGCCGGTCAGGGCGACAGCTACGAAGCCATCACCTACGAAGGCCACGGCCCGAGCGGCATCGCCGTCATCGTCGAGACCATGACCGACAACCGCAACCGCACCGCGGGCAACATCCGCCATCATTTCGACAAATACGGCGGCAGCCTCGGCGTCAATGGCTGCGTCAGCTGGGCGTTCGACAAAAAGGGCGTCATCGTGATCGACAACGAGGAAGAAGAGCTGGACGAGGATGCCGTGATGATGGACGCGCTCGACGCGGGCGCCGCCGACTTCCAGCCGGAAGAGGGCTGCTTCACCGTCTACACCGACCCCAACGACTTCAACGACGTCGCCAAGGCGCTCGAGGACAAGGGCTACAAGTTCGAGTCCGCGCAGATTGAGATGGTCCCGCAGAACTATCAGAAGCTCGATAAGCCCGAAGATATCGCCAACATGGAAAAAATGCTCGACATCTTCGAGGATGATGATGACGTCCAGAACGTCTGGCATAACTGGGAGCAGGAATAAATCCATAAATCATTAACCTCCGTATGACCATGGTCATACGGAGGTTTTTTCACCGCTCCCGCCGGAGGGGCATGTAGGGGGGCGAACGCCCCTACGAATTCTATCACACTTCGGTTCTAATACTATTTTCTGATTAAATTCTTTCATCAGAAAGGTTCCGCCTTTGGCGTAACCGATTCCGTGATTTTGATAAAATCACGGAATCGCGTCTCATAATGATCTTCATATTAAAAACTTCCATTCCATGAATGAAAGTTTTTAATTGAATATCAGTATAAATGTAGGGGCGACCATTGGTCGCCCGAACCCCCGTGGCACCGGCAAAACTACATTTTATCATTTTTTACAGCCTCAATGCGTTTTATTCCGCACTGCGGAAGCGCGCGAGGAAATCCTGCGCTTCGGCGCTCTGCGGGTTCGCAAAGAACTCCGCCGGGTCGCCCTGTTCGCGGATGACGCCCTGGTGCATGAAGACAACCTGATTGCTCACGTCCCGCGCGAACGCCATCTCATGCGTCACGACGAGCATCGTCATGCCCTCCTGCGCCAGCCGCTGCATGACCGTCAGCACCTCGCCGACCATCTCGGGGTCAAGCGCGGACGTCGGCTCGTCGAAGAGCAGCACCTCGGGATCCATGGCAAGCGCGCGGGCGATGGCCACGCGCTGCTTCTGCCCGCCGGAGATCTGCCGGGGCTTGGCGTTGATATACGGCGCCATGCCAACCTTCTCGAGATAGGTCATCGCCTGCTCGCGCGCTTCTTCTTTTTTGCGCTTCAAGACCTTCACCTGACCGACCACGCAGTTTTCCAGCACGGTCATATTGTTGAACAGGTTGAACGACTGAAACACCATACCGACGTGCGACCGGTATTCCGGCGCATTGACGCCGCGGCCCACGACGTTTTTGCCGTGGTAGAGGATCTCGCCGCTGCTCGGCGTTTCGAGCAGGTTGACGCAGCGCAGCAGCGTCGACTTGCCGGAGCCGGACGCACCGATGATGGAGATGACGTCGCCCTTTTTCACGTTGAAATCGATGTCGCGGAGCACCTCGTGCGTGCCGAAGGATTTGCCGAGATGGCGAATTTCCAGAATGTTTTCACTCATAGCTCAGCGTTCTCCTTTCTCTTCCCACGCATCCCCGCGGTATTCCTTGCTCCGCTCGTCAAACGGCGTCCCCTTGGACGGATGGTTATACGTCCCGGCGGACATCGTGAGCGCGTCGGTCTGGACGAGGTCATAGCTGTCAGAGCCATCCATCCGCTTCTCCACCCACCGCAGCAGCAGCGAGGCCAGCAGCGTCATCGTGAGATACCCAACCATTTCAATGGCCGCCGACGGGAAATACATGTTGTTCACGCCGACGATGTAGCGGTGCGCAGCAAAAAACTCGGTGAAGCTGATGATGAACATGACGGACGTATCTTTGACGTTGATAATATAGTTGTTGCCGATCTGCGGCATGATGTTCCGCAGGGCCTGCGGCATGATGACGCTCGTCATCGTCTGCACATGCGTCATGCCGATGGCCTTTGCGCCCTCGGTCTGGCCGGGGTCGATGGAGATGATGCCGCCGCGCACGGACTCGGCCATATACGCGCCGGTGTTGATCGAGACGATCAGGATCGCCGCCGTCCACATGCTCGTGAACTTCACAGCGTTGTCCGTAAAGTACGGCAGACCGTAGTACACGAACACGGCTTGCAGCACCATCGGCGTCCCGCGAAAAACTTCAACATAGATGCGGATGATCACGCGCAGCAGCTTCAGCAGAAAGCGCTTCGGCCACGGGTCGTTTTTCGTATACGGAATCGTATTCAGAACGCCGCAGACGAGGCCGATCAGACAGCCGATCACCGTCGCGACCAGCGCAAGGATCAGCGTGTTCTTGATGCCGTTCAGGTACATCACATGGTACTTGTCCCAGAGCTGTACCACGTCCTGAAAGAGCTGCGCGAGTTTCTCCATGACAGTTCTCCTTTTCGTGAACTACACCGCGTGATTCCCTCAAAATTTTTTCGTATACGCGGCAAAAATTAGGCTGCCTCATACCATTTCGCCAGAGCTTTCGGCGAAAGATTTTGTCACAAGGCGTGGTTTGGAAAATGCAGGAATACTTTGTGTATTTCAAATTTTACAAACCGATGGATTGGGGCAAAAGATTCGGCGAAAGCCGCAGCGACAATGGTATGAGGCTGCCTTACATTAAACTTCCGGCTGAATCGAAATCGCCTGATCCATCAGGGCGTTGAAGTCGTCCTCGGTCATCGTGGAGAGGACCGCGTCGATGGCCTCGGCCAGCGCGGTGTTCCCCTTCTGGACGGAGATGCCGATGTTGACGTTCTCGGCGCGCTCTTCCTCAGAGGCAAACTGGAAATCGCCGTCCGTGCCGGAGAAGTTCAGGATGACGAGGCTGTCGTTCTTCGCGACGGCGGCTATGGCCGTCGGCATATCGGTGCAGACATAGTCGACCATGCCGGTCTCAAGCTGCATGATCATCGCGGGGGCGCTGTCGGCCGGGGCGAGGATGTTGGCGTTTTCGATCTGCGGCAGGCAGGAATCATACCAGATCGTGCCGGACTGCGACGTGCAGGTGCCGCCGGCGAGGTCGGCAATGGAGGTCGCGGAGGCGTAAGTGCTGTCCTTCGTGGTCAGGCAGACGATGGTCGCGTAGTAGTACGGGCCCGCCATGTCGACCTGCGCCATCCGGTCAGCGGTCATGGACTGGCCGGCGATGTTGGCGTCCATCGTGCCGGACTGGACAGCCGGGCACAGGGAATCCCACGCGCTGGACACGATCTCGAGCTCCCAGCCGTTGGCCTCAGCGATCTGCTTGGCGATCATGACGTCGTAGCCGTTGGCGTATGCGCCGGGGACGTTGGAGATGGGCACCGCACCGTTGGAATCGTCCATCTGCGTCCAGTTGTAGGGCGCGTAGGCGCATTCCATACCGACGGTGAACACGCCGTCCTCGAGGCCGGGGATCGCGGCGGTGTCGGCCGTCTCGGTGGACTCGGCGGCGTCGCTGGTGTCAGCGGTTTCAGTGCTGGTGGTCTCGGTGGCTGCGGTGTCCGCAGGAGCGGACGTGTCGGTGGTCTCGTTCTTCGCGCCGCAGGCGGTCATCGCGACGAGCATCAGCGCGGCAAGCAGCAAAGCGATCATTCTTCTCATAGTGTTCTCCTTTTGAACGTTGGTTCCCGATGATTTTTCCCGCATCGGACAGGAAATTCTTTGTCTGCGTTGATCGCAGACACCAACAAAAAAGAACCGCTTTTGTTAAAGCGGTTCATGGGATATGCGGAACAGCCGCCCCGGGACGGGCGGTTCCGAACAGCCATTGATAGCGCTTCACAAAAAATTTCTGTGACAGTCCGGCAGATGTTCTCTGCCGACCCAGCGGGAAGCGGTCAGAACCCCGGCTTCCTACTTCGGCGGTCTCCCCTTTCGCGCTGCGCGGCGTGCTGGCCTTGCGAAGCGGTACTGATGAATCCCGCGCCTCTATCGAATTAGCGATACAAGCGATTCAATTTGTTGAGTGCATCATAGCACCACGTTTGGTTTCTGTCAACGGCTTTTTCGGATTTTTTCGGTCGATTTCGAAATTTTATGCAGAAATCACCGTTCGGCCCGCGATTTTTTGCCGTGATTTATTCATTCTCCCGAAAACGTCCTGCAATACGGTGCAAGCGCACATGCCTCGCACCTTGGCCGCCGCGCGATGCAGACGGCCCGCCCGTGGAGGACGATGCGGTGGCAGAAGTCAGACGACTCCTCCGGCGGCAGGATTGCGCGGAGCTGCCGCTCCACCTTTTCCGGCTCCTTGCGGGAAGACAGCCCGAGCTTGCCGCAGATGCGGATGCACCGGACGCCTCCGCTGCGAACGTCGGAACCGCACATACAGACAACACGAGTGCTGCAGTCATGATAACCGCTAAAATGCGTTCGGTTACACGCACAGATTTTTTCATAAATCTTTCCTTTCCTTCTCATGAAATAATTGCCCGATAATCACTTCCATCAGATCTTTTGGCCCGGCCAACGAACGCCCTCTGAAAAAGCGTATTCCCCGCGAAAAATACGATTGAAAATCCGCAGTCCGCGGGATTTCCTGATTTGAAACAAATTATCGTTAAATCAAAGAATAGCATTCTATCGTTGCCATGTCAACGTTCGCTCCGTCTAAAGATGTCTTTTTATCCCCTTTCGGACAGTTCGCTCTCATTTTAATCAGAGACTGACCGCGCCTCTTCCCGATAATTCATCGATTAAATCTTTCACCGTGGTCATCTCGCTGATCTCACCGATGCGGGCACCGCAGAAAAACAGACCATTTTCTCTGTCGCCGTTCACCGCGTCGATCAGCGCCTGAGTGATACAGTAATCCGCTGTTGCCGGATTACAGGCCTTCAGACAATTGAAACAGCCCGTAATCTTTTCTCTTCCATCCCGAACTCTCTCGATAAAGGAATTGCGCAGCGCCCGTCCCGGCATTCCTACCGGACTCTTTATGATCTCTATATCTTCTGT